>Ga0233331_1000033_pt1 | contig 10644 bp, 13 predicted proteins | sample GEONDECOMP205_FD_180708 | JGI IMG/M metagenome (GOLD analysis project Ga0233331, IMG submission 180708) | Leaf litter microbial communities from Shasta-Trinity National Forest, California, United States - GEON-DECOMP-205 | ecosystem: Environmental > Terrestrial > Plant litter > Unclassified... | reverse complement strand
CTAGAGAAAATAATATACCACCCTTCCTCTTGTTCTCAAATATGTATATATAGAACTTGAATTCATACTTGTTGCTTGCAAAAGAGGAAATAAACTCATTAAGGCAAAGGCTCAACATGCAGACTAGGAAAAATATCGTTTTTGCTTTTGGACTTAGACCTGCACCTTTTCTTATTTGCTTCCCAAACAGCATTTATTTGCATGTGATAGAGGTTAAAATTGTAGAAGATGTATTCTTTTGCATCTACAGTTGAAGTAGTGAGGACCCTTTGTCTTTCTCAAAACCAGTCCAAGGGAGAGAATAGAAGAAGAGGAAAAAGAAGAAGAAATTTCAAATGTAGGGGGGTAGAAACAATTTATATAGAAGACCATACTTATAGTGTAAGCATTATAGGAAGAATGGACATGAAGCATATTATTGTCGAGCCCCTTGGGACTCCATCAAAGAAAGACATAACCAAAATAATGAAGACAAAAGTAAGAGCCAGGAGGCTGGTAAGATCATGAATCTGCTCATTGTATTGTTGCATATTGTAATCTTGGAATAAATGAAATCACATATTTTTCATCTTATAAAGAATGTTGGTTTCTTGATGATGGTTAACGTCCCCTGAGACCAAATTTGTCTATCGGACCTAAAGAAAACAAATTATTTAGTTTGTTTTAAAATTGTATTTCTATGCTCAAAGAGCTTGGAGAGAAGCGTCCCAAGCTCACTGTAATTTTGACAAGTTAAAAGGCTAGGAAGGTCAGGATTGCAACAAAGATTATGAAACTGAGATCCAATGTGGGTGTATGCAAGCACTCTAAGAGGAAGTGATTTTCATCCTCAATGTTCATATTCTCACAGAGGTGGCAGATCCTTTCCACCCATGGTGTTTTAGGAACTTCCCAACGACATGTTTCACTATGTAGCTCATGAGAGTTTGTTGCTATCTTGGCTATATTAATTTTTTTCTTTGAACTAGTTAAAACAGAGAGATACTTTTGATCTTCTAGAGTAGGATTGATGATCTCCTTATAATATCTTAACTTTCTTTTAGCCTCTAAATCTTTCTCACACCACATTTTCTCCTTGAACTTAGAAGTAACAATATTTTTAATGTTATTAATATTTTGTAATGCAACATTTTCGTCGATCTCCCAATGGTTTAACTAGGCCCCAGTATCTTTATACCAACCTCGCTTGAACCTTTGGTGGTTTTGGCTGGAATGTAAAGCTAGCTTAGGAATTCTATGGTCTCTCATGTTATTGATTTCATGCTTATACAACAGGAGCCTAGCCATAGCTAGGATCTCGATAGGGGAAAGACCCACTTCTATAAGGATAATAGGGTAGGGTGTATTGCTTTTAATTTTGAGGTTATATATTATAAAACGCTTCTGGATTTTCTCAATCTTTCTCCAGGATTCTCTAGAGATGATGCAACCACAAACCTCACACCCATAAAAGATAATAGGAGTGACTAAAGTTTCAAAGAGGAGCTTCTTTTTATCCCACATCACAAGGTTTTTTTCGTTACTATTATTTTCAAGACCAAAATAAGTTTTCCACCCTCCATTAATCCTTTTCTTAATGCTATAGTTCTAGTTGAGCTTGTGATGAATATCAATTCCTAGGTACTTGTAATAAGACACTTCCTCCAAGTTTCTATTGTCATACACAAAATTAGTGTAAGTGTCCTTCTTGAATTTGATAATCATAATTTTTGTTTTGTCAATGTTAACAGTCATACCCATGGTAGAGCAAAAATCCTTAAGAATTCTTAGTTTATTATCAAGAATGAATGAACACCTTGCGAGAAGAACATTATCGTCAGCATAGAGAAGAAGGATGATGACTATTCCAACTAAGATCGTGCCAGCATAGCCTGCTTCCTCTAAACAACCTTCTAGTTTATCGATGTAAAAGCCAAAAATGGTATGGGAGAGGGGGAAACCTTGTTTAACTCCGATATTACACTTATTATCTTTCGACCACCCCTCGTTGGTCTTAAAATTGGCAATGAAATTCTCGTACAACCTTATTGCGCCAGCTCTCAACTCAAAAGGAACCTTTAGCTCTTCTAATCTATTCCATAGGTTATTTCTAGATACTGTATTGAAAGCCTTTCTAAATTCCACAAAGCAACAAAAGAGATTGGATTTATCATTACGAAATTCCTCCACAATTATCCTAAGTGTAACGAGGTGGTCTGTTTTTGAGTGTTGCCTTCTAAAGCCCGCTTGGCCTTTAGCCCTATTACCTTCACTTTCAAGCCATATGCTGATCTTATTTTCCAAAATAATACCATATACCTTGTCTAAGAGAGGGCTAATAATATTTTTCCGATAATTAGAGGGGTTATTTGTATCCCCACTTTTAAAAATAGGATGTGGCTTTGAGTCCAAGGTTTAGGGAACCCTTGCTTGACCGCTTGATTGAAAAGCTTGTGGATGTGAGGGATGAGGACAGGACCTCCAATTTTTAAGATTTATGCCTGGTACCCTTCAATGTCCTTAGCTTTTCCATTTGCTAGACGCTTAACCCCAAAATATATGTCCTCTGATGAGAAAAATTCTTCCGTTGTGAGGAGGGTTTCAAAGTTATATATGCCATTTGGGGATTCATAAATATTTTTAAGATAGGAATTCTAGTGGTGTAAAGAAATTTTGTTATTATCTTTAGTTTTTCTAGTTAGAATCTGCCTCCAAAATTTCTTAGGAGCCGCCTTAGAGAGGTGTAAGAGATTTTCTTGTCTTTTATGAATATACTTCATTTTTTCCTTTTAGTTAGGGCTTTGTAGATTTTTATTTTGTCAATTTTAAGAGACTCATCAAGAGCTTCCTTAATTTCTCTCCTCACACTTTTACAATCTTTATCATACCAAGGGTTGGTTTTGCTATTTCTTTTATTACTTGAAACTTCAATTGAGAACTTGTTAATAGAATATGAGAGGGTTGTGGTAAAATCATTATAGAGGTCTTCTATGTTGTGTATACTTGATAAAGGAATCAAATTAATTTTTAATTCATTTAGAAAAAGATCAGTTTTATTTCTAGCAAAGTTCAAGTTTTTTTGGCTATGAGGATCATCTTCTATGGGATCTCTATGGATGGAAAAATCGAGAGTTACAATTAAAGGTCTATGATCTGAGTCAGGCTCGTGGTCGTTTAAGATGTCAAAATTTATTATGTCGTTGTATAAAGGGATATCGGAAATAACATAGTCTACCACGCTGCTACCAAGCCCATGGATACATGTCATATGGATAGAATTGGGCCACTTCTTTAGGTCGTTGCAAATTATGAGATCTTGAGCACTACAGAGCTTGACTAGCTCAGACCCAAACAAATTTTCCCCTAGATCTTCAGAGCTTCTTTTGTACCTTCCGGCTAGAGTAAGGTCTTCGTCTAACCAAAGAGGATTAGGGTTGGAATGATTGCTTAAAATAATAGCTTGGTTGCTTGAAGGTCGAGCATTAAAGTCACCCATTAAGAGGATATTACCCCCATTCCTTAGACTCGAAATATCATTCTCTAAACCATTGTAAGGACAATTTTTATCTAAATTGTTTTTCTTATAGAAGTTAGAATTAATAGGGGAAAAATAACATATTGCTATGTAGGTTTTTTTATCATTAATGTCAGTAATCTCTATCCAAATGTATTGGTTGTAGCATGGGGGGAGATGTTCTTCCTAATGTAACAAGCTATACCCCCAATGCTTCTAAGATAGGATTGCTTGTTCCAGATTGACCATACTACAAAGCCATCTATGTTAGGGACCTTAGATTCTTGGTGCTCCCAAGTTTCAGCTAACAATATAATATCAACTTCATTCAAGATCCAACTTAGCTTGTGGTCTTTGTTCCACGAAAAGCCCGGACAGTTCTAAGAAAGAATCTGGATAATGTTGAATTGTTATTTATTACTATCTTTTTGGTTTCTATCTCGAATAACGGCTTTTCTATTTTTTATTATTTCCCATTTTCCTTCCTTCCTAGCTTCTTTTACCTTTTGAACCTCCTTTCTTAATTCTACTTGATCTTTTGGAATGAGATCTTCATTTATAAATATTCTTGTTCCTTTAAGACTTTAGGTTTTACTAAGTATGTCATACTTATGGTCAGTAGAGCTCACATTTATCCGGATCAACCTTCCTTTATTCTCAGTTAATTTTCCCAGCCTTGTTGCTTTTGTAAGACATGTTGTTTTAATTTGTAATCTATTATGTAATTGTATCTAGACTATGGCTAATGTATCCTCGTCTACCTCCTCTTTCAAAACGAAGATTATAAGTTTCAAAGCCCTTTTGTTACGCTGATGGTCTAATTCTATCAAATTCTCATTTCCTCTTTAATGGGTTTGATATCTCCCCGGATGCGGGTGTGAGTCAAACCGACGTGGAGGCTAACGTGGCCCCTCCGGCGAGCACTCAACTCACTGCCATTAATGGCCTTTAAGACACAAACTAGTGTGGCCACTCCATAGCTTGACGACAAGACGAAGCTGTCTCATCGCAGCTTGGACGCCATAACTCCTCCGTCGGGGTGTTGCGCTTCGTACAAGCACCATTCAATTGGGATTACGACCCTCAGGATTTGCCACGCTCTTCTGCTCTGTTGGTTCATTATCTGGTTCATCATCGCTCTCCCAGTTCCTCAAGCTCTCCTTGGTCGCTTAGTGCAACATGGTCACCATCCTCTGATTCACGCCACCTTCACCTGTCTCTCTGCTGCTCTGCGCCCTCGCACCACTCTCCATTATATCTGCTCGCCTGCCAGCCATATCAATCCCTCACCATGCCTAGAAGACAGAGAGGCACTTCACGTAGGGGACGAGGATGCCATGCTCGGTCAGAAGGCCATATTCTGCTCTCCTCTCAAGCTAGCAATAATGGCTTCGACCTCGAATTCTGGAGGAAGTGCAAAGAATTGTCTCGAATTGGGAGGACGAATTTTCTAGTGCGCTTGGGGCAGCAGGATGCACAGTGGAGCGACGAAAAAACTAATGGGTTTTAAAAAACATGCTCACACGCCTGGTCCTCCGATTTAACCCGCTAGTTCCACCACACCCTGCCCCCCTGTTCCTCCACCCATGGACCCCTAGGAGATGACACCACCAGGCCCCCAACCGGTCCTACCTCATGCATCTCCTTGTCCGCCTGATACCTCGGCTCCACCACCGAACTCCATTCCCCCACTGCACCTTCGACCCTCTTCCAACTCTGTGTGCAAGTTCTCGTCTAACCCAACCGTCTCAAAGAAGACCTCTCCATTACCCACCAAAAATCCTCCTACACTCTCCGGGAAGGAAGCATCCAGCTCCAGTGACGAGGAAATGGCGACATCTGATGATAGTTCGGCGACATCTTCAGGCGAGCCTGCACATCCAGAGTCTCCAGGTTACACATGTCCAATCACAGAAGAACCATGGCCTGGGCAGAAACCATGACCCGCAGTCTTCACGGGCGTGTGTCCTTCCGCCTGCTGCATGCACCACGTTCAGGTTCTTCAATACACGTGCCACTTAGTTATGCTTCTGTTTGATTTCCTTTGTTCATGTATAGTCCACGTGTTGGCTCTTGCCACACCCTCTTTGAACTGTAGGAGTTTTTTTCTATGTTCATTTGGTAGGCATGTTTTCCCTCTGAGAGGGAGGGTCATTTGTTTATCTATTTTCCCTCCTGGAGGGAGGGTCTAACTATACTTTGACACTCCATACCTACTCTGCCTGAGCAGGCCAGACAGTATTTTTTTTTAGATCTCAACTTACAAAAAAAAAATGGGTTTGATATCTAATTTACCTTCCACATTATTTAGGGTGAGATTGTTATTAACTTTTTCTTCTAGCGCTTTAATCATGTCCTTCGTTTTAAGACTTTCTAAAGTATCAACATCTCCTTGTTGGGATGTTTGGTTCTTATCTTGGCTTTGTTTTTCTATTACCTGTAATCTAATCCCCATTATCTCCATTTTATTCTGCAGTAGTTTTATTTTATTTTCTATTTGTTTTTTGACTTTGTCTTCAAAAGATGTAAATTTATTTTCCAGCATGGCTTCTAACTCTGTTTGTAGGTTAAATACTCTTTATTCTCTATGTTTCTCTAAGAACTCTGTATATTCATAAAGGCTTTGTAGAGTAATTGTGGTAGGTCTACCTTTGACAATCTTTGGTAGATGCGGTGAATTATTCATACTTGTGAACAAAAAGAAATATATGAGCAGTAGATATGTATTAGAAAAAAGATATGGAATGTGTGCACCTGATATAACCGTTCCAGATCGCCTTCCAACCTTGGTTCAGAGTGAAGTGGATCCAGCAGCTGGCATAACCCTGAGAGTTTCTTCCTGCTTTACTTCAAATATATAAACTTTTGAATCTTCTTCGTGATTTTTCTGTCAATATAATGCGCAAATGAATCTGCTTCTGCTTGAAGGAAGATTGCTATTTCACTCAGATGCCAAAGAAGATTTCAGTTCAGATCCAATGCAACTAGCAATTTTTAGATCCAATGCAACAAGCAATTTTCAGATCTCTATGTGTCTCAGTCTCAGATTGCATGCAATATTCATGGAGGCAGTGGTATTTCGCCACAAGCTTGGCTCTCGGCTGAAGGATTTCACAATAATATGGAGGTCATCTTCGTATGTTTCATTAATACATTAATACAATTCCAAATTACATACATTAGGCACTCATCCCTTAAAATCAACCACTTAAATTTTATTTAGTATATTATCTATAATGTATCTGTGTTGTTTGGAACTGAGAGGTGGAGGCACGCCACTGCAAAATGCTTCATCTCCCTCATGTCTCTTCATAATTTTAATTACCTTGTTAGTAATTCCTTATTAATATGTCTATTGTTACAACACTCTCCCTCTCTTTATCCTCTAATAACATTCTCTAATTGAAAATTTTGTGCCCATGGTGTTATTTGGGCCATCCTCTTTAGTTGAGATTTAATGCTTCACTTCCATTTCATCCACATGTTTTAATCTACTGGTTCTAAATTTATTTTTCCTTCTTTCATGAGATCTCTAAATTTCCCAAACTCCAATCCATTTATGACATGCACCATCGATCCGCAATCGACATTATGTCCCTTCTCATTAACTCAATGAATCCTTTACTTGTATGCCTTCCATGCATTATACATCTATCAGTATCATGTTGGTCCATTGATACTTGATGCCTATCAAACCCATACTTTGTCTTATATTTTTTCAATGCCTTTGTGATTATGTAGTGAGCTTCAAGGTGATTTTATCTTTGATGCACCATCCATTCCAACATCCTATAAATATGTTAAATCCTCCTTGTTTTTTTAAATATTGATATACTTCAAGCCTTCTTGCTTTGAAATTATTCATGTGTCCTTTGTGAGTTTGCCATTTTTGGAGATATCTCTTGATAATCCTTTCACGCTTAAAATTTTACTTAGATTCCAAACCGTCCCCAATATGTACACTCATGCCATCCTTGGTGTTCTCAAACACAGTATCAAAGTACCTGCAATGCTCTTGCATCATAGTCCCCAAGTTAATTAAGAATCATCTCCTCATTCTTAAGTGTCATACCCTCATCTCAATTACCCCTATGATTAGTCATCTTTAGTGTGCTAATCTATTATTGGAACAATGATATTCGAAGATCATCGCTTCTACCTTTCTTTCTAATTGCCAAGGTAGTCTTCACAAAATCTTCTTTATACTAGAGTTGTCGATTACTCTTGCAACATCTCCCCAAGTCGCCATTATTGGAGTCATCGACACTTATTTTACTCTCTAGAGTCTTCACTCGTTCAATGGAATTCACCATAGTTTTCATGTAGTCTTCACTCTTCTGTGATCTCTGTCATCTTGTTCATATTTCTCCCACCTTCTTTGTACTCATTCTCTTTGCAATATTCTCCTCTTTCAACATCTCATTCTGCAATGTATTGTGTCCCTTGTCTCATAGGTATTACCATTTATGATACTGTTGGAAACATAATCCTAAGGGATTATGGTTCCACTTGCAATTATTGTAAATATTTTTGGTTTAGGAAGATAGAAACTCTACGTGAGAATCCAAAGAGCCTGTTGGAAGATGAAGTCCAATAGTTACATTGGTTATATAAATAAAGGATTCTGAATCAATAAAATTCAATCCATGAGTTATTGTCTCTAACAAGTGGCATCAAATCCTGGTGTAGAGTACCATAACACCCGTTTCTCAAACCTAGCATTATGCTTTCCTACAAAATATGACATTTGTTTCTCATCTCTCCATCCTACAAGATGCCTAGCATTATGTCCATGATTTCTTTCTACAAGTTATGGTGTGTTTTCCTCCACTAGTCTACTTGCCCATTTTGTCTTGTTAAGTCTTCTCTTGGTGTTTACACTAATTTTGGTTATCTTCCCCTCGATTGTTACCTTCCTTCTCTGCCAACTGAGGTGGATACAATCTCTATGTGAGATCCCTTTACAATTTCTCCTCTCTGCATGTTAGTTTCATCTCAAGCTATCGTTATGTGTGGAGCTAATGTTGATGCTCATTGAGTGTGTGTTCTAGCTAGAAAGAAAACTCTAGACTCAAAATATTGTGGTGACTACTTGTTGAATTCTCTTGCTCTGTGTACATTGGGTGTTCCCATTTGTGTGACTAGTGTGAACCCTATGACACATATTTGTTCCATTTCGCATTCTTAGGATGAGTTGTTTGATAGACAAGGGGGCTTTGTATGTTTTTGTATGCTTGCTAAAATGCCATGTACATGTCTAGACTCAACACACTCATGGATTTAGAGGAAGTCTGTTTGGATTTTTTTCAAGGTCCTTAAATATTGATGGCCATTTGAATATGATATTCCAAGATGCAGAAGAAATTCCATGTCACATTCTTAGGATGAGTTGTTTGATAGACATGGGGCTCTGTATGTCTTTGTATCCTTTCTAAAATTCCATGTACATGTCTAGACTCGACACACTCATGGATTTAGAGGAAGTCTGTTTGGATTTTTTTGGAGGTGCTTAAATATTGATGGCCATTTGAATATGATATTGCAAGATGTGGAAGAAATCTCTTCATCTCATACTCTCACCACCGTGGACCCTAGATCCTACTTGTGTTGTGAATTTAGTTCTATCATCGTGAACCCTAGTCCATGAAGAGATCACGGAAAACAAGACTAGAATGAAGAGCATGTGGTGACACTCTTGTGGCGATTTCTCAAGAGAGATGTGTGTAACCATGTGTTGCATGGAAACTGAACTCTATCTATTGAGGTGCACTGAATAGATTTGTGACTTTGCTTAATGATTAGTGTGGTTGTTGGGATGTTCCTTCTCTATTCCTTGAAGTGTTTCTATCTCCCCTGGTGCATGGGCTCTATCAATGGCCATCCACGAACTCAATCTTGAGAAAGAGGTAACACCGTCTTGAAGCTGAGAGTTGGGGTATTATAAACCCTAATTTTTTAGTGTGAAGTGATAGTACTATGGTCTCCATTGACTACTGCATACTTGTCTTGAGTATATGCCAACTTAATAAACCTTGAAGTGAAGAGCCACATCATGATTATTTCTTGAATGCTCAGCCAAATTGGATATGTAGATGGAAATGTCTTGAAGCTTAAAGGCTCATCTCCAAGAGTTCAAAACTTTACCTACCTATTTTAGCATGGAGAAGGTAATTTGTCATCCAAATTGTTATGGCATGCTAGATATAGTCATTTAAATTATAACAGTCTTTATTTGTTGAGAAAGACTGGTGTCTTTGGTTTTCCCACCATTCCTAAGAAGATGAACAAATGTGATGCATGCATACTAGGAAAAGATAGTAAGCAACCATTTCAAGATTCAAAATTCGGAACATGTAGAAAGTTAGAGTTGATTCACTATGACTTATGTGACCCCATGCATGTTCCTTATGCCAATGGTAATAGAAATTGTTTGCTTGCCCAAATGTCATATTTTCATCCTTTTCATCCTTCACTATTCCTAACACCCATCCCTATTCATCACTCTAATAACCATTCCCTGTGCCATTTTCATAAATAAATATGGGTTACCTTGTATTTTCCAAATTAGTTTATTTTTAAGTATTTTAAGAGAATTTATGATTAAATATTAAGAAAATTAACATATTTTCATTATATCTCAAAGTTGGGTGAGTTTTATGATGTTTTCGGGCTGATTTGAAGACTTTAACAAGGTCAAAAGTCACCATCTAGACTCAAATTCGAATTTCATCTTCAAGCTTTGAAGATTTGAGGAAGATTTGGGATAATTATTCAATCATATTCAAGGGAGAAGATCACAGAGATATAATATCTTATCAAAGATATTATGGAGGATTTGAGGGGATAGGTTGAGAGAAAAGTGGATATGTAATTATGAGTTGTTTGTCTTTTTATCCAAAGTATTCATGTATAAATAAGAGGGTTCTCTCCTCATTTGGGAGGAGGCCTCTTTAGTGGTGTGGAAGTAGAGAAATCCTTTGTGTAAATTCTTTTTGAGAGTTAGTCATGGAGTGGATTTTGATTATTATATAATGGAGATGATGCTGTAATGCAAATTCTTTTACTCTCTCTCATGTTAATTTGGATTGATTTCTTATGAATTGTTAATATAAATTTTCTATGCGCTCATATTTATTTGTCATTTGTTATTT
>Ga0233331_1000031_pt1 | contig 10904 bp, 3 predicted proteins | sample GEONDECOMP205_FD_180708 | JGI IMG/M metagenome (GOLD analysis project Ga0233331, IMG submission 180708) | Leaf litter microbial communities from Shasta-Trinity National Forest, California, United States - GEON-DECOMP-205 | ecosystem: Environmental > Terrestrial > Plant litter > Unclassified... | reverse complement strand
ATGACAGATAAGTCTAGTTGTCCTATCTATCTGTTATACGCTGCCTTGGGTCATCTCTGTGTCGTGCTCACTGTTCAAGGATTCTTCCCACTATCTGATTTATAAGCCTGATCCAATCACTGTTATATCTGTTATCCATTTACTTGTGTCTACCTTCTTTTGCCCAGTTCCTAGTCACTCTTGTGATCCGTTGGAGGATCTATTGCCTTCCCTATCACAGTATGGTTCAGTTTCAGCACTTCCTGATGACGAAGACCTAGAGTTTGACGGTAGTACCTCTGGATTCACTTTCATCATTGGTGAACTCCTTTGCTTCAGTTGTCAATTATCATCTATTGGTTGACAAACTGTTGAATCCTCTCCATGTTCGACTTCAGCTTACCCTTATTCACATGGCTTGGATTGTACTTGGTTCTTTGGGATCTTGTATGAAGACCTTAGTTCCTCACTTATGAACTAAGTTGCGCAAGACTATGTTCCGTTTCTATATCCAGTTTCCAGATCTTTGAAGACTCATCATTGTTATCTTGTGGCTTTGATCCACCTTTGTACATACGTGGTTTTACCCGTATTATATGATGTACTCTCATATTGTAAAGGAGCTAGTGTTCCAGTAAATTGAACATAGCATCCTCAGATATAGCTTTGTTTATGACATTCTTATGTATTGGTTTCAGGTACTCCTTCTGCTCCACTGGACTTCTGAGTTTTCTCCAGAGTTAGTATTATAATGTATTTCGGCCATCGTTCCCCTCTGACCTCACACATTAGGGGGCATCTGTTATACAGCTGATTGGCACCTCTCCGTCCGAGTGCTGACATCCCTCAGGTCGGCACACAAAAGGACACTTATGGATTGAGGTTTGCCCAGTTTCATTATACCTTGGTTGATGATGAAAGACATTCCCTTTTTATCCAGCTGGTTACTTTGCTATTTTGAGAGTTGAGATGTATGCGCGACTCTCCCTATTAGCATGTCGCGCATATGCGCGGGTGTCAAGTTCAGCAAGTCGCGCATAGATCTATGCGCGGGTTGTCCTTATACAAAGTCGCGCATGATGCGCGGGTTGCCTTACTACAGACCCGCGCATATCTCCCTCAAAATTAATTTTTAAAAGCACGCGTTAATGGAAGATTAGTTATCTTATTTATCTTAATCCCATTAACTGCTGCAACCTCCCTAACCTTCGAGAACTGCCTCATTTCACCTATATAAATAGAGGCCTTGGGGAGGGGTTTGATAGATATACTTGGAGAGCAAAGTTATGCTGGTGGATTTACTACAGAACCTTTGGAGCAGAGAAACTCAGAGTCCTTTGGTGACAGAGGAGTCCCTTGTTCAGGCATTGGGTTGTAACCTAAACTCCCTCTTTTATTGTTAATAAAGCAGATTACTTCTTCCATATTGTGTTTCATGTGTTGTAGTTTGGTAAAGATTTATACTTCATTATAATATGTGATTTACCTAACCTGCATCTTTATATATGAATCATATTGTATATTGGAAGAACCTTTTGTTAACAGGTTGAAGGAGGAATTATCCTGGAGATTATAAGAGTGGAGCAAAGAGGAAGGAATCAGCTTGGATCAACCTTCGTTTATTACAAGTAAGTTCCTGCTACTTCCCTATTTCCTATTTGTACTTTTATAATCAAACTGTCTGCAAGGTCTAGTATGTTGGTAACCCCCAGACCTAGGTTATTAGGTGAATTATCCATTACAACAGAACTGGCGACTCCGCTGGGGATGCCAAGTCTGCTTTAGGTCTTTTTCTGTTTTCCTGGCCAGCAATTGCTCGAAGTCTAGTCTGTGATCTTTTAACCTGCCTTCTTGCATACTTACAGCATTTGAAAGCCTTAGTCCTTCTCTGTTTTTGAGATAGTTTGACACTTATGCGCGGGTTGCCTTTATTGACAGTCGCGCATACTAAGTTACATGCGCGGGTTGCCTTTATAGACAGTCGCGCATACTAAGTTGCATGCGCGGGTTGCCCTTATAGACAGTCGCGCATACCCCTGTAGACTGTGATTTTTGGTGTTAAAGTTTGCTTGTTCTTTGACATGCTATGAATCCTGTCTTCTGTGGTGGCTTTCTTTAAGAGTGTTGCATAGTTGTCTGAGTGGTTCAGGTGATCACGGTTAAGTGCTTTTCGAAGCCCTTGGGTTCCTTTTACTTGTGTTATTTACTGTCTGCATTTTTGAAACTGTCTGGCCTGTTTGGGTTATTGGTTGAGTGCTTGAGTCTAGATCAGTGATCAGGGTCTTAGACTCTGTTTGTCCAGTCTACTGTCTATCAGTTTTTGGTCTGTGCTTGCCTTGTTGAAAGTCTGCAGTGATTGTTAGGTCATTGTTTGCACCCAAATTGAGGTCCTGGCCTGCTTCTTTTGCTGGTTTTTAGGGTCTGTTTGCCTTTTAGTTTCTGTTTGTGTCCTTTATACAGTTTATAAAAGCCAAGTCTACCCAAGCATTGCATTTATACATGCATAGTACTTTTTGAGCGTTTTTTAAATGAAAAATAAAACATAAATAATCTTCTGCATTGTGAATTTTGCATTAGAATAGTGTTTATTTCAGTTTAAGAAATACATATCTCAAAAAATACAAAAACATAGGCTAGTTTCTCTTGTTAGTTGCTGATAGTTCATCATATATATTTGAAAAATGAAAAGAAGTTTATTTTTACAGTAATTAGTTTGCTTTAGATGCACTTTTATTTCATTTGTTTTCTGCTGAGTCAAAAATACCACACAGTCCATCACTACCGCCTCCTTTGAGTAAAGAAAAGCCCTTAAAATTAACGCTTAAATTTAAAATCTATTAGTAAGTTTTTATTTTTAGGGCCTTCCACCTACTAGCTTAGGCTAGGTTTGTGGGCTAGGGAGTGTAAACTTCCCACAAACTATAAACTCAAACGTAGACGGCCATTCATTAGGTAAACCCTTGGTTCTACCGCTGTATCTGGGAAGCTCCTCTCAAAAGGGAGTTAAGCACGAGGCCGCGTGGAGGCTTGGACAGAGGGGATAACCCCCCGAATCCTTGTCAAAACGTAACCCAGGACTTTTACGCATCTGAGGATTCTGTCTAGGCAGAATTTCGGGCTCAGCTACCCTGCTCATGCGTACGAGTCCGGCTCGCGACTGTCCCCCCAGACAGTAGGTATTGTCAAGGTAGCCTTAGTCTCTTGTCTTTTAGGGCTCATACACAGGTAAACCGGAAGGTTATTTCTGGTTCACCTTGGACGGACTTGGAAGGTAACCCTTGCGGAAAGTGCAGGAGGGCGGTTGGGTGATTCCTCTGCTTGTGCCTGAGAACCCCTCAAGGACGCCAAGTAACTGTTCATCAGCCTTCTTCTGGAAGGTATATCTTTATAGCCTGTTCTGATTGCTTGAGACTTAGGATCTTTTAGTGTATGCTCTGTGATTTTGCTTGTGATTAGTCTGACCTTAGGGTGTGGTTTATTTGAGTCTTAATTCTGGAGGACCAAGAGATTAGAAGGTCAAGAAGGTTGAGAAACCTTCCTCCTCTTACACCACTGGAACCTCCACCTTTACCTCAAAGGCGGAGACTAAGCACAGGTGGTTCTTTTGAACCGGTAGGAACTAGTGAGGTTCTTGGTGAACCTGAGTTAATAGCTAACCGCTTTGATTTAGATACAGTTGAGATAGAAGAGCTGCAAGCTGACGAGCTTGCAAGACATTATAATTCCCCCTTGACTGATTTGAACGATCCTGTGATCGTGCAGGTTAGACCTTTTAGTTCACCAGTACTAGGTGTACCTGTAGGTAGAACTATGTCTTCTGAAGGAGAAGCTACATTTGTTTTCACTTCAACCCTTCCGGTTGAAGGGGTACTACCTCCCCCGGTTAGTACCCCTAGACCTAATTTACCTTCCACACCCCTAACTCCAGCAAGCAGGGTGGTCCAACCACCTGTTTACTCGAACATTGGAAGTATGTCTAGTGATATGGCTACTGGGATTCCCAGTATACCTACAATACCTTCTTCTTTCCCTTACCCTACCCACAGTAGTCCGGTGGGATCCTCGTCCTTTGTTCAAGGATTCCCTTGGAATGGGGGGCACATACCCCCATCCAATCCATACATAGGTCCACCTCCTTCTTATGCAGGAGTGCAGTTTGGAGCCAACACCTCTTATGGGCAAAGCTTCCAAACACCTATTTCGACCCCATATTCGAGCTCTCCCTTCTCTTTGTTTAGTGGAGGGATACCAGCTCCAGCCTTTCAGACCCCAGCTTCTATGGGGATGGGCCGACCTACTTATACTGCACCCCCTACCCAAAATCCGGTGGCCTATGGATGGAACCCTTTCCAAAGCAACATAATCACTCCACAACCGGTGTCTGGGGGCAACCCCGCTTTTACTTATGGGAATGTGGGGGCAAGCCCCTCTAATACCCAAGCTAGTACATCTACTACACCGGTTAGGCCAAAGCTTCCTTTCCTGGCAACTTTGAACTTGCCAGATTTATCGAAATTGATGAACGATCCGGTGAGGCATAACCCTTTGTGGCCACCTGTTCCTACCAAGCTACCTTCGGACATCCCTAAATTCGAAGGGAAAGCTGGTGAAGATCCTGGGGCACATGCCACCACCTTTCATCTTTGGTGTTCTTCCAACTCATTGAATGAGGATTCAGTGAGACTTAGGCTGTTCCAGAGGACATTAACTGGCACTGCGGCAAAATGGTACATTGAGCTGCCTCCTGCTGCTTTTAGCAGCTTCTGGGATTTGGCTACGGCCTTCCTTAGCCACTTTCAGCTTCCAGTTCGTTACGATTTCGGAACGGACTTGTTGTCTACCTTTAGACAAAATAAGGCAACCCACATCTCGGATCATATCCAAGAGTGGAGGAGGCGAAAGAGCCTTATTAAAGCTACCATCCCTCCTGAGTTTTTACTAGAATGGTTCCTTAAATCTTTATTACCCTATATATCTAAGGATGTTTCTACATCAGGAGTGACTAGCGAGGAAGAAGCCATACTCAGGGCCCAGCAGTTAGACTTGATCTACTCACAGTCTGGGATCTTATACGAGATTATCCCTGAGGCACCTAGGCCTTCTCATGAGGCCGGGAAACCTAAGCCTGGACCCCATGCCGATGGTGTGGTTGGGTCCGTTACTTCTCCCACTGTAGAGTCTTTGACAAAACAAATTCAACAATTGTCTGTCAAGCAGTCTACGGCGGAGGCAGCAAAGGCTGCCCCCTCTCCCCAAAATGCAAATGTATTTGCTCAATCTTCTCAAAAGGGCAATCAGCAGTCCGGCGGTAAGAAGAAGAAGGGCAAGAAAGGAGAGGGAAACCAAAACCAAAACAAGCCCAAGCCCGCAAACAATGCTGATGGGGGCAAGAAAGATAAAAAGAAAGTCAAGTTTCCTTGTAAGTTGTGCCAGGGAGACCATTTGACCCACCTTTGTCCCCTCATGGAACAAGCTCAGAAGCTGTTGAAAACCCAACCAACGGCTGTCCTGAAGGATCCATTTCCCCAAGGACAGAATTCTGCGTCAGCTTCTACTGTAGCAGGGGGCAGTTCAACTGCCTCTGACCCTAATTATATCAACATGGTTAGATCCTCTACTTTGCTGCAAACCAGGAACAAGAATTATGAGAAGGAGAAAGAGACCGAGGAGAAGGGTAAAGCTGTTGCTGAATCTTCTAATCCTCTTACTATAGAGAAACCATTGGAAATAATGCCAAAGATACCCAAAGGTGTCTTTAAGAAGGCTTTGCATAATCCCAATAGGGCTGCTTCCAACTACTCAGTAGTTGAAGATCTAGCTCAAACCCCATGTGCAATGTCTGCTTTGGAGGTGCTTCAGAGTTGTCCCGCCCAGCGGGATGCCCTTTTAGCGGCTCTAGGTAGTATGGACTCTTCAGGTCTCACGGCGAAGCTTTGTTTGTCTAATGTCAAAATTCGCCTTCCTTACCATGTAGCCCTATCCATTGATGTTGTCCATGGTGGTAAGACCATTGGACGAGCGGTTGTGGATGAGGGAGCCTCTACTTGTGTCATGTCCCTGGCATGCTGGAAAGCTCTAGGATCCCCAGAGCTGGTCCCATCAACCACTTTACTTACTGCTTTCGATGGGCGGTCTTTCCGTCCACATGGTATCTTGCCAGCTTTCGAGATAAAGTTGGCAGGCAAAGCGGTCTCTGTTGAAGTTGAAGTGATTGATGCCCCCTTGGACTATAATTTGCTTTTGGGGAGGAATTGGACTTATGCAATGACTGCTGTTGCATCGGCTGTTCTTCGTGTTGTGGTATTCCCACATGAGGGCAAGTTGGTTACGGTTGACCAACTTGATTTTACTCGAAAGGGCCGTTTAGAGTCTAAAGATTCCAATGTACCATTGGTTGATCAGGCCAAGCCTGCTCAGAGCTTGGGGGCTGGATTGTATTCATCATTAATGGGCTCATTTGACATCCCAGCCCCGATTAACTATATCGGTTCCACTAGTGTGGGGAATTCCATCACTTCAGTGGTGGATAGGACTGATCCTTGGGTTCTCCCAACCCCTGAGGAACCGGAAGTGCCCTTGTCAGCAGTGGAAGTGGCATATCAAGCTATTACACAAGCCACTACTGACCCTATTCCAGATCCTCTCTCAGTCTCGGATGATCTGGAAGAAGTTTATATGCCTATTTGGGCAGAGAACTCTTTACCTTCCATAGATTGCTTAGAAACCGTTTTACTTTCTGATGAAGCCATTTTGGAAGCTATGTGTAGTCGTGAGAAGATATGTGAGGATCTTCATCACCGGTCTTATTTCCTTCCAAACCTAAGCAAGATCGAAAACCAAGAGTTCCATGTGAGACTGCCTGGAGATGTTGATGTACCTGTGAACCCTTTGCCTAAAGAAGGGGTGTTTGCTGAGGGGAATATGGCAAACATCTCCGCTACTATACCCATCAACATTTCCGTCAACCCAGATATCGTGGAAAACATTCATATAGGAGCAAACTGCTCTCTAGAAGAGATTGCTACCTATACAGCCCTTTTCAAGGAATTCCGTGATATCTTTGCCTGGTCATATGAGGAGATGCCAGGCATTGATCCATCTATTGTCCAGCACGAGATCCGTACCTACCCTGATGCCAAACCCGTTCGGCAGAAATTACGCCCCGTGAACCCGCGTAAAGCGGCGGCTGTGAAGGCAGAGGTTGAGAAGCTCCTGAAAGCTGGTTTTATATATCCTATTGCTTTGACTGAGTGGGTGTCCAACCCAGTTCCTGTTGACAAAAAGCAAGGGACTATTCGCGTCTGTACTGACTTTCGAGACCTTAATAAAGCTTGTCCCAAGGACAATTACCCCACACCATTCATTGATCAGATCATTGATGCATGTGCGGGGAGTGAAGTCTTTTCTTTTATGGATGGTTTTTCCGGCTACAATCAAATTCAAATTAAACCGGAAGATCAACATAAAACTGCTTTTATTTGCCCTTGGGGTACATTCGCTTATAGAAAAATGCCCTTCGGATTGAAAAATGCGGGGGCAACCTTTCAAAGAGCCATGAACTTTGCTTTTCACGATATAAAAGCCATTGTCGAACCTTATCTGGATGATCTACCTGCTCATTCTCGCAAGAGGATTCAGCATCCTGATCATTTAAGATTGATTTTCGAAAGATGCAGATATTACAAAATTCGCTTGAATCCCCACAAGTGCGTTTTCTGCGTCGAATCAGGGAGGCTACTAGGATTCATTGTTTCAAGCAGGGGCATTCAGGTGGATCCCCTAAAAGTAGAGGCCATTGTAAATCTGCCTCCTCCTCGCACACTCAGGCAACTTCAGAGTCTCCAAGGTAAGTCTAACTTCCTTCGACGTTTCATCGTTAACTATGCTAAGATCACGAAAGGTTTCATGCGCCTGCTTAAACAGGACACTCCATTTGTATGGGATGAACCTGCACAACTCGCGTTCGAAGCATTGAAGAAAGCTTTGTTGTCGGCTCCTTTATTGCGCCCGCCAGACTATTCTAGGGACTTTATATTATATCTGGCTGCATCGGAGTCCACCATTGGAGTAGTACTAGTTCAGGAAAACGACAAGCTCGTTGAAAATGTTGTGTATTATCTTAGCCGTGCTTTGGTTGGGCCTGAGCTTAAGTACTCTCACGTCGAGAAGTTAGCCTTAGCGGCTGTCTATGCTGTACAGAGGTTACGGCACTACATCTTACTAAGGACCACTACTGTAGTGGCGGATGTCAACCCTTTCCAGTATGTTTTATCCCGACGCATTGTTGGGGGAAAATTCAACAAATGGATAGTCATTCTCCAAGAGTTTGACTTAGTTTTTCAATCCGCTAAATCGAAAAAGTCCTTAGTATTTGCTGAGCTTATAGCAGAGTTCCCTACGGAAGATGATGTAGTGATTCAAGATGACTCATTCCCAGATGAGCACATCTTCCTTATAGCCACCTCTGACCCTTGGTACGGTGATATTCTCATATATCTCCAGACCTCGAAGTGTCCTGCCGCTTACTCTAGAGAAGACCGACGTAAGCTAAGACTCCATGCAAAAAACTACCTCATAATCGGAGACACGTTATATCGAAGAGGGGTAGATTCGGTCTTACGTCGCTGCCTTACTCATGAGGAAGCGGAAGTTGTCCTAAATGATTCTCACAGTGGAGCATGTGGGGGTCATTTATCTGGGTTAGCAACGGCCCAGAAAATCTTACGTGCCGGTTATTTCTGGCCCTCAATCTTCAAAGATTGTGTGGAAGCAGTAAAGTGCTGTCACCCTTGTCAGCTATACACCAGGAAAATGCGGTCACATCCTGCTCCCTTGTTTCCCGTCGTTTCGGTAGGCCCCTTCATGAAGTGGGGGATAGATTATATGACATGCAACCCAGCTTCAGCTGGGGGGCACAAATACATCATTGTCGCTGTCGACTATTTCACCAAATGGGCAGAGGCAATGCCTACTTTCAAGGAGGACGGGGAAACAGCAGCTTTTTTCGTTTTCAATCAGATTATTGCTAGGTTCGGTATTCCAAAGGTGATTGTCACTGACCATGGCAGTCATTTCCAAAATAGCATGATGACAGAACTGACCTCTATGCTCGGATTCCGACAAGAACACTCTTCTCCTTATTATCCGCAAGCAAATGGTCAGGTTGAGGCTGTGAATAAGACTTTAAAGACCATTCTTAAACGTACTATCAATACAGCCCGCTCCAATTGGCACATCATGTTATACCCTGCTCTTTGGGCATATCGAACCAATGTCAAAACTGCTACGGGTTTTTCCCCCTTCCAACTCGTTCACGGGGTGGAAGCCATTACTCCGATTGAATGCGAAATCCCATCTTTACAAATTGCTATTCATGTGCTTCCTGACACGGATGAGCTTGAAGAACGGTTGTTACATTTAGAACACCTTGATGAGCAGCGTAGAGATGCGCTGACCGCGAACCAGGCTCACAAAAATAGGGTTAAAGCTCAATATGATAAATCGGTTAAGCCTAGGATTTTTTCTGAAGGGGAACTTGTCTTGCTCTGGGACCAAGATAAAGAACCCCTGGGGGCAGGTAAATTCAAGGCCATGTGGTTGGGACCCTATATAGTGTCTAGAGTTTTGAGTAAAGGCGCATATGAATTGATGGATTATGATGGGAATAAGCTGCTAGAGCCTAGAAATGGGCTCTACCTGAAAAAGTACTACGCTTAGGCCTAGCACTTTTTCTTGTATATTAGTGTATGTATTTTATGTACATTAGGTTGTTAGTCTTGTTTTTTATACGATCTGCTGGTGGTTGCAGATGTCTTCCGGAATGTATGTAGGTTTTGCTGATGGCGCTAGCCGTCATACTTGTAACCTGGCTTCGGCAGCATGGGTTATCTATTCTCCCACAGGACAGCTTGTTGCCGCGGGAGGCGCTTGCTTGGGTCCTGCTTCTAATAATGTTGCTGAATATAGGGCAGTTATTGAGCTTTTATGGGACGCGTTGTCACGTGGTATTACCCAACTTGAGGTCCGTTTGGATTCCCAATTGGTTGTTTCCCAGCTCAATCGAGCTTACCAGGTACGAAACTCTACATTGTTACGTCAGTTTATGAGAATTCGTTCATTGGAAAGGCATTTTGAAGTTATTACTTTTAATCACATTCCAAGGAGCCAAAATTCAGTATCTGATGCATATGCTAACTATATTTTGGACTGGCATCTCACACACATTCAATAAAATTATACAGCATGACACATAAAAAACATTTGTAAATATACTGACAACCAAACTATATATATATACATATGAAAATATCTGTTCATACAATAGGTAGGTCGAGTCTGATCCGTAGATCCCAAAATATCTACAATATACAAAATATGGATCATAGTCCATCAAAATGCCCTAAAAAACTATGACTGTCCGCCGTGACCACTAGGACCTGGCTGGTCCCCGTGATCTCTATGTCCCCTGGCCTCCTCAGCCTCCTCGGCTGCAGCTGCCTCGACCGCATCCCTGTAGACCACCACTGCCCGGGCTACCCGTCTGAAAAGACGTAGCCAGGCTGGGGGCACTCCTACGACAAACTCCTGCATGGCTGTAGGGAGGTGCTCTATGCGTATGGTGGGTACTCGCTCGGTAAGCCTCGTCAGCTTTGCCTCGAGTACCTGCATCAATCCAGGATCTCCTCCAGCTACAGGACGTACAAAGGTGCGTGGATGCCCTGCGGGGCGGACTGGTCCAATATCTGCATTTTGACATACATTTTAGGATTAGACTTGTATTTATGTATATATATCTTATATCATTGAAAAAATTTTATAAAAATTTAATAATGATAAAAATTTAAAAAAGAAGACTTACCCATCTCTCCCCATGCTCCTCCTGGAGGGAGAACTAAATCTGGGTCACCTCGGAAATCTAATCCGGC
>Ga0233331_1000028_pt1 | contig 11243 bp, 10 predicted proteins | sample GEONDECOMP205_FD_180708 | JGI IMG/M metagenome (GOLD analysis project Ga0233331, IMG submission 180708) | Leaf litter microbial communities from Shasta-Trinity National Forest, California, United States - GEON-DECOMP-205 | ecosystem: Environmental > Terrestrial > Plant litter > Unclassified... | reverse complement strand
AATGCCAAGGATTTAAGTTCGAGAGAAGTAAATGACTTCTGTTTTAAATATGGCATTATCCTATCCCATTCATCAGATTATTATCCGCAGGGCAATGGACTTGCTGAGTCCACTAACAAAAAATTGATGACTATCCTTATGAAGAATGTGGGTGATAATAAAAGAGCATGGGATAGCAAGATTAAGTATGCAGTGTTCAAAATTCATAATTATAATCATCTTTCATCATAATAACTCCTAAACAACACCCATCCGCATCATAACATCAAAAACACTTAAACACATTGAGCCATAGAAAACTCTTTGTTAGGAACGACCCCGCTTGGCTTCGTTAGGAGTTAGCCTAAACAGAGGAGCTAGGAGTAGGTGACAGTACCTGGCTCTGTGCTTGCCCCCAAGGCCACACCTCTCCCACTTTCTCAAGTGAGGAGACAACTTTCGGAAGATTTCTGCTGCTGGTGTGCAATCGACAGACAACAAATAGAAAGACAATGCACTTACTATCTGACACCTGGCTTGATTTACTATGGTCCCAGATGTATCAATAGTTTGATGAATCTGCATCGCCAGAGGTAGTAATAACTTGATGAATCTGCACCGTCAGGTGTATCTCCACATAGCATAGAGCATGCTTCCATTACAGAACGTGATGGCTCCAGATCCTTTTTCTTGTAGAGTATGCCCTTGTGACATCTGCATCTGAGATGCGAAAGTATCATCCAGAATCTGAACGAAGTACAAAAGTAACCACAGATATTATTGCATGGCCAGTTCATGAGACAGTATAGAAGGAAAATATTGGACAATTTCATTTTATATGTGAGGCATATGCATAAAAGAAATTAGACACAGTCAGGTTCTTACTCCCAAAGCAAAACAAAAACCCTTATACCAAGATCTATTTTCTTTACTGTTTTCTAAGAAATAGAGGACTTCCCACAACCATAACCACCAATATGCATCAGAATTATGTAAAATGCATTTGTTTTATCAGATTTGCTGTTAAAACTTAAGTCGGTCCTTTTGTTGGACAGTCAACCAAATGTGTGCATGGAAATCATTAAAGAGAGAGAGAGAGTTACCTGCCCCATTCTATCCCAAAAGCCACGACAAATGGCAACAAAAACCCGGCTAGTAAAGATATCATGCAGTTGACAAATAGTGTCCATGAGCTGAGAATTTCATTTTGTAAACAGTCTATTAGAAGAGGCTTCGGCTCCAAAGCATCTAGTATAGGATCATCCAGTCTATTAGAAGAGACTTCATGTTGATCAAGTACAGGATCAGCATGGGCCATTTTAAAACAGCAGTATTGATTAACTGCAATTCAATGATTCATCAAACCATGATAAACATAAGCAAAAACGTTCATTCAACCCCCCAAAAAGATCAGCATGGAATCCTTCAATCAATTGCCAAAGTGCTTCTATCATGCTCACAATCATTCCAGGCAAGATCAAATGAGATTTTGAACATCAACAGTGTATTTAATTAAGCATATTCAAACCAAGGTCAATGCAGAAAGCCTTCAAGCATAAAATGATAAAAGAATCACAGCAGAACTTTTTCCTGAACTTACGGACCAGGGTCAAGGTAACATTTGCACTTCAAGCATAATAGTTAATTGACAAAGCATAATTCTAGATCAACTAACATAGACAAAGCATACACATACATTGTCTGAAAGTTTCTCCACAATCGCTTGTAAGGACTTGTATTTACTATATTTAGTTCTCAACATAACAGTAATGACATTCATTTGCTCTCCAAATACCATCTTTCTATCTCCAGTTACAGGTATAAGCAGGCAAGACGCCCAGGACCTGAGTTGTGTCTCAACTTTGGGTGCAATACATCAAGGATCATCTTGATAGAGTTCAAGAGTAATCCTAACTGCACATCAAAGAACATTTATTATTGTCATATAGAGCTATGAAAATGTTAAAATGTAAAATGCAAGGACCATGATTGTCTTGTACATGAAAAAGGGCTGAAGAAAACTCTCTAATATTAAAAACAAAACAACTACAGTGCTAGCAAAAAGGTCTTACCTAACTGGGAACACTGTAAAGACATAAAGTGTTGCGTCTGGTTAATTTTTGCATGTACTGAACGCACTTTAATACAATCTTTCAGAGGAATCAGTATCTCAGAATACTGCCCTTTCAATAATTGTGATTGCCTTCAGTTCAACCAGTTTCTTTAATTAGTTTAACATCTCTACATATTTGGACTTAGAAAAGTTGAATAGAAAATCAAGACTGATGTCACGGATTGCAGATAAAATAATGTAATCGGTATAGTCAGCTCCATGATAAAATGTAATTGGCGTAGTCTATTGCACTCTTCCACACTGTATTGTTAGTTTTTGCACTTTAATTCAATTATGTTAAATCTTTAACTGAAAGAATAGCAAGCACAGCAAAAAAAAATAGACACAAGAATTTTCCTCAGGGAAACCACAAAGGAGAAAACCCCGCAAACATTTTCAGAGATAGATTCGTCACTAATGCAATATCACAAAATGGAAAACCCAAGAATAAGAAGTCTTCTGCAGCTCTCTCACTTTCTCCTCTAGCGAACTTGTTCTCTCTCTTACTCATGCGAACTTGAGTGAGTGAGTGTGTGTATAAATGAGGGAGCCTTGCCTCCCTATTTATACACTTCAAGTGACTTGACCTAAAACCTAACTGGTTCGACCTCCTGACCTAGCAGGGCTGACTTGTCTCTTGGGAAACTCAAAAATACATTTTACATTATTTATTTTGGGGTGTTATTGCCCCGACTTACAATGGAGGATTTACCTTAATGATTTCACATGACCAAGCATAACAATGACATCCCTGAACAGAGGAAAAACATCTCGGACGGAGGTACAATAAAAATACAATAATAATATACAATAGAATATCTTCCGAAGTTACAATTACAACAACATTCCTTCTTAACTAGGAATGTATTCTCTCGCCACAGTCATCAACATTTTGGACACGTCATCATCGCTGGATCATTATCGTCGTTGCTGCTGTAATCCTCATTTTGTTGATCATTGATTAGTAACATCTCTTGAATCTATCCATCATAAGAAGTTCTACAGAGCCGACCATTTTTCATGCTGGATGTAGGCCTAACTCTCATCTAGATCTTCATCATATCCACGAGCAAGCCATCATGTAGGTACAACCCAGGGCCATTCATTACATTGTCACAGCAATCACCTGTTTCTCCTACCATCATCTCATCGTATCCAGATCATCTCATCATCACACACAGAGGGCAGCCCAAATGCACACCTCATGTCTAACAGACCACCTGTGTCTACCAGCATGGGAGCACAGCCAAGAGCACCCCAAGTGCATTACCTGCATCTTTCACCATGCAAAAACAACCAAGGAGCACCCAAGATGCATTACGTCTCTCAATGGTCAGCCTGCGTCTACCAGCATGGGAGCACAGCGAGGACCACCCGAGGTGCATTACGTCCCAAGGACCACCTACATCTTCCACCATGCGAAAACCAGCCTAGGCGCACACCAAGTGTCTTTGTGACTGGTGGATTTGTCCTCATCTCTAGCATGGGAGTATAACCAGGAGCACCCCATGTGCATTACGTACCAAGGACCACCTGCATCTTCCACCATGCAAGAACTCATCAGTCCCTCTTTCTAGGGACCTCGATCTAGATGACACCAAGCTTCTCTCTAAAGCATTTAAACTTCACTCTGACTAACGGCTTGGTCAACACATCATCTATTTGCTCGTTTGTCACCACATACTTGAGCTTCAGTGCTCCTCTTTGCACCATATCCCGGATATAGTGATATTTGATCTCAATATGCTTCAACTTGCCATGGAACACCGGGTTCTCCGACAACTTCACGCAACTCTGGTTGTCGCAAAAGATATAAGTCGCTTCTATAAGAGATGGATTGTCTTCTGTACAACCTGCAAATATACTCAAATTGTCAGCATTAAACTCACAAGACCCAATGGTCTTATTTGATGATGCAATCATCAAATCTTCCTCTTGTTGTTCCAAGCCTTCTACAAGACTCAGAAAATCCTCAATATTCTTTAGCTTTCCAGGCTAACAAACACATTTCCTCTGTTTTTCTTTTTAAAACCAAGTCCATTCTACTTTCCTCACAAAGTATTCTTCTTTACTTACAGATTTCAGTCCATGCAATTGTCAATCCTCTATTTCAGTATAAATTGAAGATAACCGCATTTGTCTCAATCAGATTTCCAAACCTGAGATGCTGTAAGTTCTGAACATCATCATTCCAAAAAGAAAACAAATCATGTTCTGACTTCTTTCCCCAAAGAGCATACTCGCTCTGATACCAAAAATGATGCAGGCCCAAGCCTAAGCCTGCCCAAACCCGGGACCTATCAATTTACTAGTGTGTCTTATGTTTGAAACATACTCTGCAAGGTTACATAAAACCCCTTCCTGCTTACATCGATTTCCTTCTGACAACGTCAAATTTTGAACCCGCAGCCTATCATTCTCGCGGACAAATGCCTCGAGACTCTGTTGAAGCCCGCTAACGCTGGCGACGTCGTTGTTTTCTTTTGTGGGAACCATATATGCGATGAATTCAATAGCTCTTGCGCATCTAATGGTGGCTGCGAGCATTTCAGGTCCTTCAGAACGACTATGAGGTGATCTTTTCCCTAAATTTTCTGCGAAGTGGAAAGCCGGTAGGAACCTATGCAACCGAGATCATCAAAGCCGACAGAGGTTCAAGTCCTGCAGAGTAAAACCACGTACAAAACCTTGTCTACATTTTCTCTGTGCTAGCATCACCATCGACCTTCATTACTTCACTTATCAGGACATCTTTCTCCACACATCGACTTAATATTTAATCAATACTCAGTCGTTTTAGCATTAAGAGCCAACGCTCTCTGCCCAGTCTTGGGACCATTTGGCTACACCATCACATTCACAGAGATGCCGCCATAACATTTGGCTCTGTCTTTGTTTACAATACTATAGGAAACTCATATAAAGAATTCTTTCACCTTTCATACAGATAGGCATTCTTACATGGTTTATACCAAATTACATAAAGCCTAAAAGACTTTCTGCAGAACTCGGAACTCTAGAGGTTCTATCCAAATTCAATTATCAACTGGAATCTCAGACCGTAAGACTCCGCCCAGTTGCATTTGGTCTTATATGCATAAGCATAACTAAGTATAACTATTCATAGAGCTATCATTATTCACCAATATTGTTCAATCACTTCACACAAATTGCAAGAGAACAAAGCACACTGCACATTGACGAATCTACTTCCATTAACACAAAAAACTGTACATGCAACTTCAAAACTCTCATATGCTCCGTCTATGGCCTGATACAACATTTAATGGCCATTTCCTCACTCTGAACTCCTCACCGAGTTCTCTCCCTACCGAATTCTTTTAATTCCCTCTTTACAAGTTAGAGCTTATCCAGCTCTTCAACTAACTCCTAACATTTAGCAACTAACTCTATTCTTAGAAAGATACATTTTATTCATTTATAACTTACTCAACTACTAACTGAAACAAGTAATATCTCCTTAGAGTCATCCTTTCATTTTAGGGACTAATTACATGATTTGATGCCTTCATAATTGTTCACCAATTAACCACTAACCTAGGTATATTTCCTATCAACTCTTCTCTAGGAAACAAAGTGTTTTGCACTTGACCTTGGAAGCCAATGCTCCTGCATCAAAATGTCTCCTCGTAGTCTATGCCTTCTTTCTGGGAGACGCCACGTGACAAAAATCTTGCCATGTGTTTTTCAATACTACCATTTGCAGCATGCTTGATCTTGTAGATCCACTTCAAGGTTACAATCATTCTTCATAATCGACTGGTACTCCTCGATCATGGCATCCTTCTATTCTTTCTTCTCTACAACTTTTTCGTAGTTGGAAGGCTCTTTATCAATGATGTCACATAGCAGGGCCACATAGCTGGTGTATGGTCTAGGTCTCTTGCTTTCTCTATGTATCCTATCTGGAGCGCCTTACTTCTGTGCATCTCGTATTACGAGTTCTTCTCTGCGAGTTCTTCTCATGAAGTGGTTCTACAAGTTCTTGTGGTTCTGCCATGTTGTGGTCTTCATGATCTTCTGGAGTTGTTTCTTCCATTGTTGTGTCTTGGACTCTAGTTGCTTCAGGTTCTTCAATTTATTCAATAGGTGGTTTTCTTGATTTGATCTATGCTGAGTCTTCGTCGAAGGTTACATCTCTGCTGATGTCAATCTTCTTGAATCCTGGGAAGTATATATGGTAAGCTTTTGAAGTGTTGATGTATCCCACAAATATTCCCTTCTTTCCTGAAGGATCTAGCTTGGTTCTCTTTTCCTTTGGGATGTGTATGTACATTAGGCAGCCAAATATCCTAAGATGGCTGACTTTTGGTTTTTCTCCTGAGAAAGCTTCTTTGGGAGTCTTATTGCTTAATACTCTGTACGGTTCTGTACATACACAGTTGTCCTTACTGCTTCTACCCATAAGTGCATCGGAAGATCCTGGTCATGTAGCATTGATTTTGCTGCTCCTATTATTGTTATGTTCTTTCGTTCTGCAACACCATTCTGTTGAGGATTGTAAGGAATGTTGAACTCCCTCTTATTCCCAAATTCTCTGCAAAGATCATTGAATTATTCCAAGGTGATTCTCCGCCATTATCTGAACGTAGGGTCTTGATCTTCTTTCAGTGTGATTTTCAACCAAGGCTTTGAATTCCTTGAACTGCTTAGTGAGTTGGATGACATCGTACCGCATACTTCTAAGTGCACTATCTCCAATATTCCTTTTGCTTTGCTTTCACTATTGGGAAACACCTTCTTTATATTATTTCCTTGCGCACATCCCTTGCAAATGCGTTCATGTTTTGAATAGATTTTTGGAAGTCCTGAAACTGCTTTGCATGTAATAGGTAGTGCTATATAGTGCACATGTGCAAGCCTTCTATGCCATAGTTCATTTGGTTCCATGGAGTCATGAACCAATGCTTGTTCAGGTTGTCCCTTCAACTTGTACAAGCCTCCATCTTTCTCTCCAATTACTGATACATCATCTATTGTCTTTCCTTTTGGCCACATTAGGACTTGGCCATCGATAAATGCAACCCTTATTCCTTTTGCATCTAGTGTTGAGATGGAATGCAGATTCTTCTTTAATCTTGGAACATATCGAACATCTTTCATCTTCAAAGATTTTCCAGAGTCTAGCTTGTAGGAAGCTCCTCCACTTTCTTTTATGGGGTATTTATAGTTATCTCCAAGTTTCACCTTGTAAGGTGACTCATGCTCAGATAGATTGACGAAAGATTCTTTGTATACCGTCATGTGCTTGGATTCTCCACTATGTACAAGCCAAACATTGCTCCCATGTGTGACAGTTTCCATCCGTGCTGAGATTATAACATATTCTTCATCACTTGAAGAATCAACTCTTTCTTCTCTAGTTCTTTTCCTTGCTGGTTCATCATCTTCAATGGTGTGAGCATGATGTCTCTTCTTGTGAGTCTTCTTGTTGGAGGAACCTTTGTTTTTGTGACAATCTTTGGAGTAGTGTCCCCTCTCATCACATGTGTAACATCTAACACTGGATAGATGTCTTCTGGGTCTCCTTTGTCTTTTGTGATGGTGGTCCTCCCTCTTGTTATGATTTCTTCTAGTATGAACTGTGAGAGCTTGATCATCATTTGCTCCCATCTTCTCTTCTCTTGTTCTTAGTCGAGCTTCTTCTTGAGTGCATTCTTCCCATAGTCTGCTAAAGGTCCTCAATTTCTTTCTGGCACATACTCCTTGAATTAACGAGTCCCATGATCTTGGGAGGCCATTTAGTGTGGTCATAACGATCTCTCCTTCTACCTTTTCTTCAACTGCTTCAAATTGTTCCCTTGATTTGAGCAACCCTTGTGAAGTAGGATTGTATGGTCTCCGAGTTTAGGATCTGCACATTCTTGAGATGGTTCCTTAATGTCATCTTTCGTTTGATGTTCTTCCCTTCGAATAATGTCGTCAAACAATCGAACATCTCCTTGGGTGTCTTCAAAGATGACACACGTGGGATGAGATGATCTTGAATAGAATCTACAATAATTATCTTGGCCTTGACCAAGTTCTTCTTCTGGATAGCCTTTGCTTCTTCTCCCTCTGGGGCTGGAACTTCCTCACTAATATATTTGTCCAAATAATTTTCTTCAACGATAAGAGAGATCCTATACTTCCATGCTCGAAAGTTATCAGCTCCCTGAAGCTTATCATCAAGCTTGGTGCAGTGAGGCATTTTGAAATGAGAACCTCAAATGGAAATTGCAGAGATTTTAGATATTAGCAATTTGAGATGTCCAACCTAGTTCTGGAACTAGTTGGCTTAGGGTTTATTAGAGAAACCCTAATTTTCCAAAGTAGGAATTTCAAACTTCTGATTGGACAGGAATGTGTCTTTTCAAGTCGAGTTGTCCAATGTACTCCCTTTTCCAAATTGATGGAGGAAAACCCCAAAAGCTTGATGCCCTAGTGTTCTCTCGACACTAGTGTCTGGGTCAAAAATGAAAATTCTTCAAACTTGATTATGCTTCCTCCAAAAGATGCACTCTCCTAGGGCCAGTTATCCTAGCCCTCTTTTTTTGATGATTTGTGGAGAGAAGACCTTGAACTAGGAAACCCTAGTTTCTCGTTGTTGCAGAGTGCCTTCTGTCAGAGTGGCTCTAATACCATGTTAGTTTTTGCAATTTAATTCAATTATGTTAAATCTTTAACTGAAAGAATAGCAAGCACAACAAAACACAATAGACACAAGAATTTTCCTCGGGGAAACCATAAAGGAGAAAACCCCGCAAACTTCTTCAGAGATGGATTCGTCACTAATGGAATATCACAAAATGGAAAACCCAAGAATAAGAAGTATTTTGCATCTCTCTCTCTTTCTCCTCTAGCGAACTTGCCCTCTCTCTCTTACTCATGCGAACTTGAGTGAGTGAGTGTCTGTATAAATGAGGGAGGGTGCCTCCTATTTATACACTTCAAGTGACTTGACCTAAAACCTAACTGGGCCGACCTCTTGACCTAGCAAGGCCGACTTGTCTCTTGGAGACTCAAAAATACATTTTTCATTATTTCTTTTGGGGTTCTATTGCCCCGACTTACAACAGAAGATTTACTTTAATGACATTACATGACCAAGCATAATAATGACATCCCCGAACGGAGGAAAAATATCTCCGACGGATAAAAATACAATAATAATATACAACATAATATCTTCCGAAGTTACTTTTACAACAACATGTATACACCAGCATTTAAATTTGGGAGATCTATGCAGCTGGAAAAGAAGTCACAACGAATCCACAACTATAAAGAGTACATAAGGAAGCATTTTTAGAACAATGATAATTTTTTATCAGACCGAGAAGAGTACATAAGGAATCTTAGAGCTGGGATGCTTTTAAAATTGAAAGGAATCTTTACAAAAAATAATAGAAGCAGATAGTTTAAAGCCAGCTAAATAGAAATAGTTGTCTGATGTGTTCTATTTTCATGCATTTCCCTTTAAACATTCCTCAGTCAACACACACAAACTATAAGATTGAGAAGGGGAAGATTCACGGATTTGACCAGGATCGATACCTTGGAAGAATGTGCTGATTGTGGATTTTAATATCAGTATTAACTTCATTGCCAATATGCATGCACAGTGCCTTCATTCTGTTGAAATGGTCAAAGAATCCATCAAAAAGCCCTCACTGTTGCCTGTCATAAACTCCTCAGTTTCAGCCAGGTGCCACTTGCATCTTTTCCTTGCAGCCATCTGTGATAAATGACATGAAAGTGCAATATCTTAAGTTTAGACTTAAAGTATGCAAGCAAAGCACAAGAAATACATTTTTCCAAAATCAAGGTTTCAAGCAGCAGGCAACAAGTAAAACAAAATTACAAATACTTGACAAGTGAAATCTTCAAAGAGGGAATAAAAAACAAAAAGCGAATAAGATCACTAAAGTAGATAGCTATTCATCATATTGCAGAAGCAACAATTTCCCTTCTTATAATAAAAAATATTTATAGCAGATTTGCACATAAATTTAGAAATTTACGACATGTTCCTAATCATTGCAAATGAAGTTCAAACATCAAACCATCAGCGAGTTATTGAATATATTCTCAAAGAATAATTACAAGCTCATTAAGCTCTACCCACAGGCATTCTTCATGTGTCAAACTGAAAGTCAAAATTCTGTGTAAAACATCAAATGGCTATCACTTTGATTTGGAAGTCAATGCTCTTAGCTATGCAAATAGTTGCATACCAAGGTAAAAAACCTCACATGCCTATTAATGGTGGAAAGAAAAAGGAAATCCATTGGGTTTTCTCCTCACATCTAGAGGACAAATAGAGCTCCGGCATTACTTTCATATGGTAAACAAAGTTTGACTACCTTGACTTGTCCACTCATCTTCGTAAAGACAGCATTAGAAATCACAAAAGGGCTTGCAAATCACTAAGAATCTAGTTACAAGGTAATTTGTCTTAGCAAGACAAATTGATTTTCAAATCCACTTTTGAACAATAGTTCATAACAGATATCGGGGACGATTTTCTTTTTCTTTTTCAGATTCTTCTTATATTTACAAGTTACAACAGAGAAGACATGATACAGTAAGGGTATGTACAAATACAGGGGACAACTTCTTTGAGAAAGATGAAGATATTAAATATAAGATTTCATTGTGCGCATCATCTACTATAAATTTTTTTTTGCGGATGTAATTTTATAGTTACTGTGCTAGATGTACGTTTTTATGTAAAGAGGTATTAATCACATGTACTAGATGTTTCCCTTATTAAAGGCCCCCAGATTTTGTGCATAGTACAAATCTAATCTTTCCTTGTGAGTTTAAATATTTTCCTATTCTATTCAGCAAGTCCCAATGCTCTTAATGGAATTAGGATCTGTATCTTCTCACCTTGCTCCCTGAAATACAACAAAGGCTCCCTTAGCAGAGTACGACCTCAAACATATCTTCACAAGAATTAGGTTCAACCAACAGAATTAGTTCATAACAGATATCGGGGACGATTTGTTTTTCTTTTCAAATACGTCTTATATTTATAAGTTACAACAGAGAAGACATGATACAGTAAGAGTATGTACAAATACCGGGGAAAACTTCTTTGAGAAAGATGAAGATATTAAATATAAGATTTCATTGTGCTCATCAT
>Ga0233331_1000027_pt1 | contig 11270 bp, 5 predicted proteins | sample GEONDECOMP205_FD_180708 | JGI IMG/M metagenome (GOLD analysis project Ga0233331, IMG submission 180708) | Leaf litter microbial communities from Shasta-Trinity National Forest, California, United States - GEON-DECOMP-205 | ecosystem: Environmental > Terrestrial > Plant litter > Unclassified... | reverse complement strand
TTAAAAAAAAAAAAAAAAAATTGTCTTTTCCTTCAACACAACACTACCTACGAAAGACCATGGTTACTAAAACTAAAAATTAATATAAAGACTTATGTATACATTTTAATTAATTAAAAATCAACTAATTATTGAAACTTTGATACTTTTGTGCAAGGCAGATTCTAATTTAGTTTAGCTAGTACAAGTTTGGCTATGCTCAATTATTTACTTTGATATAGGTATCGTTGAGTTTGTCCATCTTTACCTCTTCGAAATTTCCATTTTTTTATTGTTTTTTATGGTTTCACCTGATATAGTTTTACCACTACCCTAAACCTATCCGGATTCCCATGTGTAGGGTGCAAAACTTTCCTCAAGCTTTTCCACTTTAAAAAGGATTTGCATGAGAAATATGATCCCTCTAATTTTTTGTTTTTTGTTTTTAAATTAATATGATGATATATGCTTTTTTGAATCAATTTAATTACACAAGTATAGATCCGTGAAATCCCTTCACGCTTAAACTTTTCCTTTTGCACTTAGGTTTATTTGATCGTTCTAACTTAGTTTGTGTCCAAATCCTTCGTATGTAAATCAAGGTTTTAAGGATGCCTCAACTCTCATATAGCATAGCAAGAACTATCAAAGTTTTATTAATTATATATTTATAAAGAAGATTATATTAGGATAATTGTAACAACAACACATTTACATATTATTTTATTAAAATGCCAATTTTATTAAATTTTTAATGCATTATGTGGTTATGTGTCAACTCCACATTAAAACCTAGTTACACTTCTCTCTCATAATAATGCAAACAATAAATCCAAATCTGAAAAGTTAAAGTAAGTTACCTCACATATTTAATTATAACCTTTTAATAACAAGTAGCTACAATCTTAAAGCTAATAATACCTCATCACTATCATAATTAGTGTGAACAGCAACACCAACAGCAACATTTAAGAAAAACAAACTTTGTTGAAATGAAATTCTCATTTATTTCCTTTAATGAGAAAACCTCATATTTCTGCTGCACTTCAATAATCATTTAGCCATTAACTCAACGCTAAAACAAACTTTGTTGAGATGAAATTTCCATTTGTTTTCTTTAATGAGACAACCTTTCAATAATCATCTAACCATCAACTCAATCCTAACCAACGTGACCATTCGAGAGCAGCCGAAATTCTTTCCTGATCTTTTATTGCTGCTATAAAATACAGTTTTCAAATCTTAAAATATAGACACCAAGGCAAAATTAATCAGGTCAGGATAAGATCAAGGAGGCTTTCACTGGGAGAACGCTTTGATTGGCCATCAAACCAGCTGCCGTGGCAATGAATTCTGATTTAGAAGAGGTCGCGAATAAATTTGTGAACCAGTATTACAGTGTTCTTGTTCGGGAACCTCAATCCCTATACAAATTTTATCTGGATCGCCGCACATTTGCTCGCCCAGATCTTACAGGGGAAACGCAGCCAGCAACTACTGTGGAAAGTATCAGTCAGCTGATAACGTCCCTCGATTTGAAAGGGTCAAAGATCGTGATCGACTCAGTTAATGCACAGCCGTGTCTTGACAATGTAATAGTAGTTTCGGTACATGGATCAATTACTTTTAAAAACAGTCCAACTCGGGCATTCACACAGTCACTCTTCCTGGTTCCTCGTGAAGGTCGGTACTTTGTATCAAGTGATGTTCTTAGGCTTTCGGATGACAAACCACAACAACCACAAATTAGCTGTCCACCAAAATCATATCCTCTCTCTGAGCCACTGGCCAATCTGATTCAAGCTGAACCTCTGGATGGTGTGACTGAGCAATCCATTAGAGCCGTGGAGGAGGAGCGTGTCCCTGTTGTTGTTGATGAGATACATAATAAGGATAAGCAGCAAACAAAACTTCCACAAGGCTCAGTTAATCAAAAGAGATCACAAACTGAACATGGTCACAATGGAGACTATTGTGGTGCTGTTAAAAAAGCTTCAATTGATGGTCAAGAAGCACCCAAAATGTCCTATGCTGCAATTCTTAAAAAGCCACCCGCCGTTGCAATCAACAAACCACCTCCTGTGAGGACAAGTGCTTTACCCAATTCCTCTCATCGTCCATCGACTGCTTCCATTTCTGCTCCACCAAATCGCAATGCAGAAGGAAGTAGCTGCGATATTTTTATGGGCAAGTTGCCTGCGAATATTACTCCTGCTCAAGTTGAGAAAGAGGTGAAGCAGTTTGGGGAAGTAAAACCTTCTGGTGTTCAAGTTATGAGGAAGCAAGGAGATGAACTCTGTTTTGCTTTTGTTAAATTTCAAGAAGCCGCTTCAGTCCAAAATGCAGTTAAGGCATCCCCTATTATAATAGGCGGGCGTGAAGTAGTTATCAAGGAGAAACAAGACAAAACCACCATGAATAAGATCAGAGCAGAAAAAAATAAGCGCTCCGTTTATGTCAACAACTTGCCCCTTCATACTGTCGGCCCCGAAGTTGAGGAAGAGATGAAGAAGTTTGGGGCCATCAAGCCTTCCGGTGTAGACGTGGGAAGGAGGCAAGATAATGGATGCAAGTTTGCTTTTGTGGAATTTGAAGAAGCAGCTTCAGCCAAAACTGCTGTTGACGCATCCCCTATTATAATTAATGGTCGTCGAGCATATATCGAGGAGAAAAGAGACTATCGCAATGATGGTCGAGGAAATGGAACAAGTGACGTTGTAAGCAACAGAGCTGCCGGTGGTTCGGCAGCTGGACGAAAAGGAGGACAATAGAGTCGCAAATGGTGGAAGAGTCAGTCAGCGACGTGTTATCATCAGAAAAATTGATATTTTGCTCAGAACTTCTTATGCCTTTCAACTTGTATGTCGAGCCTCGTTTAATTGGTTTTCATTAAGATTAGCCAGCGTGAATTTGCAAATCTTATAGAAATGCCGTGTCTTTTCAATGAATCATTGAAAACATAACCCTAGAATTTTTCAATATTTGTTCAATCTGTACTGCGAAAAAGAGCGAGATGTTCATTCATTGCATCACGAACGCATCCAGCTGCGAACCTGCAAGTATATATCGATAATCACATTAACGTTGTCATGGCAAGAGTCGATAGGTGCCAATAAATAAAGTATTTAGACTATTATAATACAGTTATAAAAAATATTTTAAGAAAAATATTAAAGATAAATATAAACACTAAAATAGTGAAAGTGCTAATGGTTAACACTTAAATTATGACTACAACAACATTAATCATAAAATGATGTACAAAAAGTTTGTTATTAATGTAGTAGTAACGAATCATATTACTAAGGTTAATATGTTCGAAACAAGCTCAAGGTATATATTTGACACATTGATAATGCTTTTTTCCTAAAGAATGTGTTATAAGTACTTGTATCTAATAGTTAACCTAATATAACAACCACTTAATTTATGGTTATTAAATTCATAGTTTCAAGGCTGGGTAGGTTTATCGTCATTGGAGTTAAGTTAATAGTTGTATCTAATAGTTAACTTAATATTTACCTTAAATCTATTGTTGTTAATATCAATACTCCGATGTCACTCATTTTTTAGCCCCCAAATGGAGTTAGACTAAGCCTTATGGACATTAACTCGACCCCGTCTTCTAGATGGATTTCAACGGCCACATGAGTTGCACATTACCTAACTCATTGCTGGTTCCACTCCAATGAAGGTGGATTTCTAATGCGAAGAGATGGTGTTCATCTAATTTTAATTTAATAGGTGTATCACTATTCGAATAATCTAATAGTTATCCAATAATAAAACCGGGATTCGAGTTGAAGCTACAACTATTAGTTAGTCTAATATTTATCCAACATAACCCCGGTAATAGTTGAAGTTGAGCCAATATTTGTACAACCATTGGAATTAAGCCAATAGTTGTATTTAATAGTTAATTTAAAAGTTAATATGTGGGCAATTGCAATTAAATTAAAACTCATGACTCGACTTGAAGTTAAGCTAATATTTGTATCACCGATGGATTTAAGCTAATAGTCGTATCTAATAATCTAATATTAGTTGTATCTAATAATCAAATAGTCGAAGCTAAAGTTTGGTTTTTCCAACTATCGCGAACTGTAATTACGTTAACTAGGCTACTTTTTTATTTTTTTGAAATTGTTAATTATGAATTTCGACGACGCCCATAGAATCAATACGGACGATACCCTTGTTTCAATCTCGTTCGTAGATGAAAAAGGCATACACGGTGGTCCACCCCAAAATTATAAAATATATGCGCCTCTCGGCGTAACTATCGACGTAAATAGCTAGATGCACAACTATGAGATGCACGAGTTTATTAGGAGTTTGGAGGAATTTATTAGGAGTTCGAGTGATTTTATTAATAGTTCGACTCTTGCATGAGTGCACGTTAGCCAGACTCCTAGATGCCAAATGTAGTTGGCCTAAGCCTTTAAGTGATTAGAGTTGGAGTTAAGCTAATAGTTGTAGAATCATTGGAGTTAATATAATAGCTGTATCTAATATTTAAGCTAATAGTTATCCAATATATGTGTGATTAGAGTTGAAGTTAAGCTGATATTTCTAGAATCATTGGAGTTAAGCCAATTTAGTTGTATCTAATAATCGATGGATTTAAGCTCGTCGATGTATCTAATAATTGAATAGTCGAAGATTAATTTTAACTTTTACGACTAACACTAAGTGTATTTATCGCGTGACAATTAAGCAATTTTTTTATTTTTTTGAAACTATTAATTATTAATTTTATGGAAGCCGCCCGTAGAATCGATTTGGAGAGTACACTTTTCTTATTCTCGTTTCATTTTGGACGGCGCCCGTAGAATCAATGTGGACAGTACACTTGTCTCATTCTCGTCCGTAGATGGAAACACATAGATGGTAGTCCACCCCAAAATTCTAAGATATATACGCCTATCGGGGTAACTAGTATTCATACATATGCAACCCGTTCAGCAATTGCACATTATGACCGATCCTTTTTCTCCCTCCTACCCAATGCTCCATGAATGTGATATCTAAAATAAGGTGAAAAACAAAGTGAGGAATACAACCTCGTTGGCAACAAAGAAAACCAATTAGTTATATACTTCTCTGTAAGTTCTACATGGCATATATGATATGAATTAAAACCCCCAAAACACATTTTTTTTAACTAAAACAAAACAGCTTTTACAAACTCTTTATGGGATTTGAGTTCAAGTAAAATAATATTAAATCTAAAAATAAGGGATTATGTATTTTGATTCAACTGAAAAAGATTGTTTAGATCGAAGTAACCAAATTTTAAATTTTTTAAGTGTTCCCTTTAAGAATTGAATTTATTAGACATATATACTAGTATTTAGATGTGAAAATAATCCTCATGACATATATATTGATAGTTTGAAAATGAACATACATATTTTGAAAAGAAAAAAGGCAATATAGGTGGTACAGTCCATGAATTTTTATGGATTTATGCCCACATTATTCATCGCTTTGATTATTTCTTTCATTCACACATGAAACAGTTCATAAGATTTTAAAAAGAAATACCAAGAGGTTGAACTTGAACCGCGTTGGGATAGCTTCCATGTAAATTCTACGGAATAGAGGAAACCTCAGAGAGGCTCCGTGTGGCATCACCCCAACTACTGTTTTGAATATTAACGAGGTCATTTTCCCTTACCCTAGATGAGTTGTATTTTCTCCACACTCACCTTTCTTCCATTTTTTTGTGGATTGACTGCGAAAACTTTCATTTTCGAAAACATGAGAGGTACTCCATATGACAAAAACTTTACAATATAAATTCAAAATATCCTGTGAGAGTGATGGATTTCCAAAGAAGTTGTTGGCTTCAAGTATCGAAGTCAAACATAAACAACATATATTTGACAGTTTTCAATAGCCATAAGACCAGGAATTCCAAGACACTGAAATGTTCCTTTTAGTAGGTGGATTCCATTAGGCCAAGCGAAGACATGCATCAAATAATGCACTATACGCAACAAGGAGAAAAATAGACACCGAGTCTAAAGAAAATAATGGAGAGGCAGGTTGGACTTGCGCAGCAATGCGCGTCGAAATTATGATATTTCCGTCCATGCAAAGTACTTCTATAGGCGGAAACGCATGGCCATTAACGATAACAGGGTTTCTAGTTCCTTTGCAGAGCTCAGATTGCTTAAGTTACCGATAGTCCACACTCAAAATAATACTCGGAATTTTACTAATCTTCTAATATCTCAGCAAGTTCTATTCTGTTAGGACTGTTTGATCTATTTGTTCGATTACCAGGCAGAGGCATTGACGCAAACGCACATATCCTCAAACGCCTCAGGTGGGTTCGTTATAATAGAGGCTTTTCGGTTGAGTCAATATCAAGATGCATCGTCATATAAATTTTACGTCTATGATGTCATTTATGGTGATTGAATCTTTCTCATGCGCGACCTGTAAAATGGTTCAAACGAGTAAGAACCCAGGGATGGGATTCGATATTGTATTCCCAAAAAGCAAAGTAATGCTCCCTTCAGTTTTCGGCCATGAAAGAAATGATGCCGTGGCCTCCCAACAACGTCTATTCACGTCCCAGAACAGCGTGGGATCTATTATTGGTCACATGAAAATTCATTCCAAAACGTTAGCCGTAGTACCAAGATCACATCAGAGCCTCATAATCTGAGCGTTCCTGAAAGAGAAGACTATATGGTGCGTATTCTAAGATCAGTTCCAATCCCAAGAGTAGGGAATTGATGGTTGCAATTTCTTTTACAAGCTGGATACAGTTGCTTCAAACTAAGAACACATCGAATGCTATCCACGTGTCGTCTAAAACCAGGAAAATATTCTTGGCCCTTATATATGCAGACAGTTTCATGATTAGCTTGTCAACATCTGTTTCAGCCCGCTCTAAATTGATTTCATAAGCAATGGCACACTGCGGCTTCAATATTGGAAATCCAGAAATGGTAACCCAACTGACAGCATCAAAAGCGTCACTAACCTCTTTGTGGGTATCATATATTTTTCTTAGCAACGTTGTTTTTCCAATGCCCTCGGTGCCATACACACCGATCGCCTGAACTCAGGAAGATTCTGTGAGCAGCTTATCGCTCTGCATCTCTCCCTGTCACGGTGTGAAGAAGGAAACCAGTTGAGCATTGCAAAACACTGCAAAATCGTTGCGTAGTTCAACAAAGAGGCCATTGGAAGTTTTCGTAGACCTTATGATTTTTCTTTAGAGTGTGAGCTCGAAAATGCTAGGTGCCTAAGGTGTTCTAGGTCATGTTTGGGTTCTCTTTTATGACCTTTTCATGTCAGAGAGAGGATTCCAATTCCAAAATTGAGATGACAATACCAAGGAGCTCTTGATGGACAGCTGTATATTAGCTAGATTCTCACCTAGGATATGCAAGAGTTTATTAGGAGTTCGGAGGAGTTCATTAGGAGCTCGAACAATTTAATTAGGATTTCGACTCTTAGATGAGTGCACACTAGCCAGGCTCCTTGATTCGAAATGCAGTTGGACTAAGCATTAAGCGATTAGAGTTTAATTTAAGCTAATAGTTGTAGAATCATTGGAGTTAAAGCTAATAGTTGTATCTAATAGTGAAGCTAATAGTTATCCAATATAACTGTGGTTAGAGTTGAAGTTAAGCTAATAGTTCTAGAATCGTTGGTGTTAATATAATAGTTGTGTCTAATGATCGATGGAGTTAAGCTCGTAGTTGTATCTAATAATCAAATACTTGAAGATTAATTTTAATTTTTACAATTATCACTAACTGTACTTATCACATGTTGATTAAGCTATTTTTTTATTGTTTTGATATTATTAATCAATCTCGATATTACGCTTGTCTCGGCCTCGTTTAATCTTGGACGGCGCCCATAGAATCAATCTCGACAGTACAGTCCGTAGATGAAAAAACATAGATGGTAATCCACCCTAACATTCTAAGATATATACGCCTATCGACCTAATTATGTGTAAAAATAAAAATAAAAATGTATAAATCTTTTTTATCGATATATCTATATCTTCTATGTCTATATATTGTTAATGTATAAGCGCATTAACCTTGTTAAAGATAATAAGTACGAGTGCATAAAGTATTTACAATTTTTTAATAGCTATAAAAAATATCTTAAGGAAAACATTAAAGATAATTATAAACACTAAAATGAAAGACTTATTTATTAAGACTCGATTAAATTATGAGTAAAACCATATTAATCATTAAATGATTTATGAAATATTTGTTAAATTGGTACATTATATGTAGGAATAAGAAATGTATAAATAAGATTTAATTAATGGATAAATCTTTTAGTTCTTTTTAAGTCGACGCAACTCTTTTTCCTATCTCGGTGAACACCTTCAAATCATGTTATACACAATAGGTAGCCCTATTATAAAAATCCATGCTGATTATTTCCCACTTCCATTCCGGAATGGGTAGCGGTTGCACTAACCCTCCTGGATGTTGGTGTAGTCCTTTCACTTGTTGGCATTCAATGCATCCAGCTAAATAATCTTCCACGTCTTATTGCGTGTTAGGCCAAAAGAAGTCCTTTCTGATCATGGTGATTATCTTCTGGTATCGAGGGAGTCCTGAACAGGGTCGTTTGTGTAACTCGTTCATAATAATTAATTTGATTTATGTTTTATTTGGTATGTATAGTATGTTTTCGTGCAACAATAGTCCTCCTCCATTCCGACTAAAATATGGTTTATTTGGTTCTTTTCTTTCTCAGCGGTATTTTCCTTTAAGCTTTCGTATTCTTTATCAGAATTTTCTGAGTTTTGAGATCTGATTTTCCAAATCTGATTCATAACTGCTTCTTGCAAATAGTAAATTTGTGTGACGAAGCGAAGCGTCCACAACTCTGTTCTCTTTCCCCTTTATATGTTTTATTTCGAAGTCATATTCACTTAGGAATGTCAACCACCTCGATTGTCTAGCATTTAGATCTTGTTGATCAAACACATATTTTAAACTTAAATGTTATCCGACATTAGAAAAACATTTCTTCGGATGAGGCGGTGTCACCACATCTTTAATGCATGTATAATCGTAGCAAGTTCTAAGTCGTTGGTAGCGTAGTTCTTCTCGTGTTCTTTTAGTTTTCTAGGTTCATAGGACACGGCGCAATTACCTTGAATTAACACCTCGCCTAATCCTTCCTTACATGTGTACACACATGCAACGAAATAATTAAAAGGATCAGCAGTTTTTAAGATAGGGGCGGTGGTTAGCAGGTTGCTTAGTTTATTAAAAATTTGCATACACTTTTCGTTCCACTCAAACTTCTTACGTTTCTTCTGCAGTGAAGCTATGTGGTAGGCTATCTTAGAAAATCCTTCAATAAACTTTCGATAATAACCCATAATCCCCATGAAACATCTCATGTGAGTCACATTTCTAAGAACCGACCATTCAGTGATAGACTTAGTCTTGTGGGGGTCGACATATAGTCCATCCTTGGACACTGCGTGTCCTAGATATTGAATTATGTCTTTAAAAGAAGTCGCATTTTCTAAGCTTAGCAAACAGCTGTTGTTCTCTTAATAATTGGAAAATTATTCTTAGGCGTTCTTCATGTTCCTGTCTATTCTTCGAGTAAATTTGTATGTCGTCGATGAAGACCGCTAGAAAATTATCGAAAGAGTTGCTCAGAAAACTATTCATTAGGCACATAAAAGGTGCATGTGCGTTTGTTAACCCAAAGGGCATTACGATTTTTCATTCACAATTTAAAATCATAATATAACCGCATTCATAAGTCACCAAATTTCGACATCATTTTTATAGTCACAATTTACTTATCATGTAATCAATATGTGAGATAATTCTTCTTGCGTCATATCTCATCACCAATTCACTGCTTCACGCATGTCCAGGTCATCCGAAACCGGATGCCATCAAAATACGTCCATACAAAGTTTTTAGATCTCACACAAATAAATAGTCGGGTCATTCGTCATAGAATTCCATCGAATAATAATTATTCCTATCTAGAGAGTCAAGGTAAAACATGATGCTACAATGGATTGTGTTATGTAAGTGTAAAAGACCCTGCCATATTTTCTTTGTTTTTATAACGTAAGGCAAGGTAAATGACTACTTGCAACAATGTGCACGAGGAGGATAGTGTTTTTAACGCTTTGATGATAAACTCGCACTGCGCGGGGTTTTCCATCTTTTGGGAAGAGGAAAGGAACTCCTCAGGTAAAATTTTGCTACTCTTCTCTATACACATGTAACTGTTGTTTCCAAACAAACTCTAATCATTTGCATTTTTGCATGTGGTTGCTGGCCTCATTGGATACAACTCGTCCACTATTCAGGTATGCAAAACACCTTCCTTGGCCATTACCGGGTTTGGTATAGTGAAAATGTAAGCGGAATGGTTTTGGTTATGGAAAGGCCCTAAGTTAAGTTTGTAAACATTGAATCTTAGTATGTTAGTTCAAAAATTATGTGGTGCTTATTTTAAAGCTAGCTGAGCTTTACTTATTTTCGAAGATAAATCCAATATGAGGGTTCAGATTGTGATGGAAATTGATCAAATTATTTTTCTTAAAGGCACTCTCTCCCTCTCGAATTCGTTATAGCGTACAACTCAGAAGAGATGAGGCTTTGAAAAGATGTGTTGAAAGTTTTTAATTTGGAAAAGAATAGCTGGTTACCGGTTTATATGAGTGGCTGCAATAAACTATTAGTCTATCGATTTGGACTCTTGTTTTCTTGTTGTGATTGTTTGTATGTAACTTTTATTTAAGTACTCTTGGTTCAGTTTGTCGTTCTCGATCTGTTTACAGTTTAATATAAAAAGCTTGTTTCTCACATAATGACATATACACTGGTCTTAATAGATAATGTTTTTGTATCTATAAAATATGAAGCCTCTTAGCTCTAATGTTTTTTCTATGTTTCCTTATTTGATTTCCATGATTATCATTTATAATTTTTTAAGCTAAAATTTACTATGCTAGTGTTTGAATATATCCTTATAATGATTCAATATACAGAAGGAAAAATAACATTACTTCTAGCTAAAATACTCTATGAATGAAAAACTCATAAAAGAAAAAGAATAAGAATAAGAGTGTAAGAGTTTGATGAATAACTTTTGTGTAGAGAGAGTTTTAGGATTTCAACAACGTTAATAATCCATTTGCAGAATATAAATAACAAGAGTAACACTCTAGATTAACGAGAAATGAACATGCCACCATCGATGGAAAAATGAAACTGAGGTTGTCGTTCCTCGTAACCAACTACCAGAGC
>Ga0233331_1000024_pt1 | contig 11762 bp, 4 predicted proteins | sample GEONDECOMP205_FD_180708 | JGI IMG/M metagenome (GOLD analysis project Ga0233331, IMG submission 180708) | Leaf litter microbial communities from Shasta-Trinity National Forest, California, United States - GEON-DECOMP-205 | ecosystem: Environmental > Terrestrial > Plant litter > Unclassified... | reverse complement strand
CAGCTCCTCCCAACCATAGGAGAAATCAACTCAGTTGTTTGCTCCGCTCCACCCCCGAGAAGGATCACCACTATGAACTAGAACGTAAGCAATCACTTCCTCGCGACACTCTCTTCCAGAGTCCGTACCAGGTAGATGGACTTATGAAAAGAGAGACCACTCAACCATTTCCTCTATGCACAACATCGCGTCCCATGCTATCTCAGTGCACTCCTATATATTTTTTCCCACGTCTTATTCCCTCCCAATCAAATCTCGAATCAATCCATAAATTCCTATGATCTAGGATCTTGTGTGGCTATTGAGTTTTACATTGGATTTGATTGGTAAAGATCTCTCTCTAGCTTGCTTACACATTTTCTCTTGTGCCATGGTGGTGTCCCCTCGTGTAGCTGAACTCTCAAGTGTCCTTTATTTTTATTTAAATTTTAAAAATATAGTTTGTTGTACAAAGTGTCACTTCAAGTTCTTTAACAACCCTTACATAAAAATAATTGTCAGAAATATTTAAATAAAAAATAAAAATGTCATGGGGTTATCACATATACCATGGCAACCCCTTCGACTAGATTCAATGTATATCATTTTTGGAAATTGAGTAGTAATCTGATAATGTAGATGCAATAAAAGTATTTAACGAAAAATAGATTTGGAACAATTGAAAACTCGATCTCCCCAACTTTTAGAGTATACTATTGGACTCCATCGATAAATAATGACCACAAAAGTCCATTCCATCTCTAGAATAGTCCAAATCCATCGATAATGACTAGATAGTCCAAGTCCAAAACCAAATCGATCTCTAGAGTAGTCCGACTCCATCTATAATGGCTACAAAAATACAAATCGTAGTAATGTGGAGATGTCTTTATGATGTGGAGATGTCTTTATGAGAGAAGGTCGTTCCAAACTACGGTGAATCTACACATGGCATGAATATCTCGTAGGAAGGAGAAGAAGTCAACGATCAATACACAGAATATGGAAATAACATCCGCCGTTAGGAAGCATCGGTACTTCCAAAATACACCCCAAACAAATAGGGCATGAAGGAGAAGCATTCATATTTACATCAGCAGATATTCTTAATTGCTCACACTCGTGTTTGGGGAGAGATATGATCATCCAGGTGTAGCAGGACAAAGTCTTGACCATCTTGTTTCGATATTGTTGAGCACTAATAGAAATATGAATCTCCTAAATCAATTATATCCAAATAGAAGATAAACCCAAAAACAACACCATGAGTAAGTAAAAATGCCATTGTTACCCTATCATTCTCCGAGTACGAACACCAAAGAGTCGAGAAAGATAAGAAACCCATGGAATATGTGTTGAATGGAAATCAAGGGCCCTGGATGAACTAAAGGCTTCCGGAGAATACTAATCTTTATTCAGTTTCCATGTGGTTTTATATAGCTATCAATTGTTTGGTTGATACTTCAGTAATCCAAAAATGCTATTCGTCGTCATTCTATAGGTAAACGTCTAGATTCTTTTAACCGCCAAAATTTGCTAAGTTCTTACGATTCCTTCTTTCACCATTATCTGATTTGCTTAAAACATAAACTTCCTCAGATAGTTAAAGCACAATGTGTAAGGTGGTTAATTAACACCATTAATGCGAAGGAATTGTGTATAAATTTTTCTTACGCAAGGTCTAACTTAATTTATTGATGACATTAATGTGAATTGATTGTAGGCCAACTTTGTTGAATACTACTTTGGATTTCTTTCATATTTAATAAATAAGAGAGCATAAATATATCCAAAACTCAATGAATTGATATATTGCGCAATATCACAAAACTAACTATCATGCATACTACAATGAATTTGTGGAAAACAATTGCCACAACAAACAATATTTTTAATTTTTATATACTATGTGGTTCCCTCCAAACCCTACATGGAAATCGGCTAGTAAACTTTTTTAAAAGGATTTTAGTGCTACAAGATTGGGAAATATTGGCATAAAATCATTGGCCAAAAATTCTAACATTAGTAATGGAGGTTTTGGAAAAGTTTGTATCAGATGGTCGTTAGAGTTAAAAACCCCAAGCAGTTAGAGGTTATAGTGGAAATATTTTAATCACTGCACAAATATGAACTCGTACACCCCACGTATTCACATCGATGCGTAAAATTACAAAATCTTGACGCGCTGGTGGTTAGAAGATATACATGTCATCCCAATGAAGGTATCTTGTATTCGAAGTCCCACTGATGATTATTCCTTGAACTTATTGATGCGATTTTCTCTTTCACACTTATGGAAAAATGTTCCCAACGCATACTCTATACAAATACACATTGGTGAGTATATTACGATACACGCCAAAGTGTCCTATAACGTTGGCAATGTCAATGACGACATCGACTCTTTTTATATGTATCGACATTGATGGGTTGACATCGAAAAGCACACCGGTGCTTACAATTTTTCAAAATCACCAATGCATATACTGCTTTCTGCACCATTATATATTGTAATAGCAACATCGACATTATCATTCATGAAATTTTTATTTCCATTGTTAAAATAAATGGTGCATTTATAACATGTATGTGCACCGATGTCAATTGGGTGCAGCTCAAGCGGTTGTGGGATAGAGGGTCCTCCCCCACAACCCAAGAGGCATGTTGAGCTCGCATTGAAGATAATGCTGATTTTTTTGTCAAGCGCCATTTTTTATTTGACATTATTCTCTAAATAATCTAAAATTTATCCCTTGTACCGTATTCAAAAAGAGGGGAAGTGTTCAGAAAGCTTTCCAAATAAATTTACTTGGAAAAAGGTTTTCTCTACATTGGTGTTGTTAACTCATCAAAATGAACCAATGTAGAAAATAAGTCATCAAAATAACATTGGTTACGAAAAGAGCTATAGCTGTCCGTTTAAATATATATGGGCCAATTCAAGAAGACTCGTGTTTATCGATGACAAATGAGCGGCGCAGGTGCAGGACGAATATTTTTCGGCTGATTATTTTTATTTCTTCGATCGAATAAAGAATCTTGTTCTCCCTAGCAGACTCTTGAATTTTTCGGTCGAACGTTAATTTTGGAGAAACAGGCTTCCACTAGTACAAGATGTTCTCTACACATGCGGACAAAATTACAGTAATTTGGTTGATATAATGTTGCACACGCACATACAGATATATTGTGTTGTGATAAAAATTCAAACAAGCAATTTAAAAGAAAACCAAATTTAGAAATAGCTACCCAAAATTTCTAAAAGTAAAATTGATATATTTCGAAATCTTATCGAGTTTAGGACTACATTTTGTGTTTTTACATCGTCTTTAGATTCATTGTGCAATCACCTCTAATTTCCTCTTGAATTCGAAGAATCCCTAATTTGCATACTAATTTGGCAACTAAAGTGTCTTTAAGGGAGTTCATTATGGGGCATCGTCCCTTCACTATTTTGTCCAATTACTCGGGTGATATGGATAAGTATTTCTACGATTTTGGACTTCAAAGAATGTTATTATGTACATGTAGTCTAGTGCACGTTCTCTCCCAAAAGCATAAATTGGTGCCCTTGTAGGAAATAAATGTGTTGCAATCTAAAACGGTCTTAAATTCCATTCCAATAACTCAAAGAAAGAATAAAAGGGTTTGCGACTCTACTTATGTATGTGCAAGCAATGCTTGGAGCATATGGATATGGAATAGAAGCTTTTCTTAAAAGAATGGAAAGAGAATTTCACTAGAATAAATCAATTGACGGGATAAACTTCGGATGAATCGACCATGACAAAAATAGATTGGTTCTGCGGTGTTGAAGTTTCTATCCTTCGATTTCCGGATGTTGATATGGGTTGTGTGTTTTGATTCAGGACACAACTGAAGGAAAGAAAACATTGATTCTGCAAACGGGTTTAAGGGAATCTAAAAGAGTACTAACCTTTACGTCGGGTCACTTCAGAGTGTTTGTTGACAGTTTTAGGAAAACAAATTCAAACAAAAAAGATTCGATGTTTTTTAATAATGGAAACAATACACAGAAATCAACGAGTTCCTTTCAAAATAGAGCAATTAAATCCATAGGAGAAACAATGGCATTACGGGATAATCTGTCATGTTTTAAAATTTTAAGAAGAGAAACTATTATTCTTAATCTGGCATGGATTCGATTGGCTGATAAAGAATCCAAGTTTTGAATAGAGAATCAAATACTAAGACAATTCAGAGTTAATGGATTTAAAGTTTTAATCCATGTTTAATTTATGGTAAAAGTATCTTCGATTTTAACCCATTTCCAAGGACTCGAGTCGAGTAATAACTCTACGGTTATTACAGTTTAAATCAATGCAAGTTGAGGCCACTCCTAAGGGGTTCTTTGTTGAGATTTACACAGCGTTTGGCCTATAATAAATTCATACATAAAACACTTCGAAAAATAACCCAAAGTTATTTACTCGAAACAGTGGTCTATACATCTATGTTCAGGGCGTTTAAAGATCTGGAGGAACACAAACTATATTCTAATGTAAAGAAATGGTGAGTTAAGTTTTTAACTCTGGAAAAACTACTTCATAAAAAAATATCGAATTTAAACAATGACATACTTAATTGAAAACAAATTCAGAAAGATTACTTGGAGAAATCAGCTCCACCCAACCATAGGAGAAATCAACTCAGAGGTTTGCTCCGCTCCACCCCCGAGCAGGATCACCACTATGAACTAGAACGTAAGCAATCACTTCCTCGCGACACTCTCTTCCAGAGTCCGTACCAAGTAGATGGACTTATGAAAAGAGAGACCACTCAACCATTTCCTCTATGCACAACATGGCGTCCCATGCTATCTTAGTGCACTCCTATATATTTTTTCCCACGCCTTATTCCCTCCCAATCAAATCTCGAATCGATCCATAAATTCCTATGATATAGGATCTTGTGTGGCTATTGGGTTTTGGATTGGATTTGATTGGTAAAGATCTCTCTCTAGCTTTCTTACACATTTTCTCTTGTGCCATGGTGGTGTCCCCTCGCGTAGCTGAACTCTCAAGTGTCATTTCTTTTTATTTATATTTTAAAAAAATAGTTTGTTGTACAAAGTGTCACTTCAAGTTCTTTAACAACTCTTACATAAAAATAATTGTCGAAAATATTTAAATAAATAATAAAAATGTCATGGGGGTATCACATATATCATGGCAACCCCCTCGACCAGATTCAATCTATATCATTTTTGGAAATTGAGTAGTAATCGCGTAATTTAGATGTAATAAAAGTATTTAATAACAAATAGATTTGGAACAATTGAAAACTCGTTCTCCCCAAATTTTATAGTAGAGTATTGGACTCCATCGATCAATAATGACTACAAAAGTCCATTCCATCTCTAGAATAGTCCAAATCCATCGATAATGGCTAGATAGTCCAAGTCCAAAACCAAATCGATCTCTACAGCAGTCCGACTCCATCTATAATGACTACAAAAATCCAAATCGTAGAAATGTGGAGATGTCTTTATGAGAGAAGGTCGCTCCAAACTACGGTGAATCTACAGAGGGCATGAATATATCGTAGGAAGTAGAAGAAGTCAGCGATCAATACACGGAATATGGAAATAATATCCGCAGTTAGGAAGCATAGGTACTTCCAAAATACACCCCCAAAAAACAGCGCATGAAGCAGAAGCATTCATATTTACATCATCAGATATTCTTAAGTGCTCATGCTTGTCTTTGGGCAGAGATATGATCATCCAGGTGTAGCAGGACAAATTCTTGATCATCTTGTTTCGATATTGTTGAGCATTAATAGAAATGTGAATCTCCTAAATCAATTATATCCAAATAGAAGATAAACCCAAAAGAAACACCACGAGTAAGTAAAAATGCCACCGTTACCCTATCATTCTCTGAGTAGGAACACCAAAGAGTCAAGAAGGATAAGAAACCCATGGAATATGTGTTGTGTGGAAATCAAGGGCCCTGAATGTACTAAGCCTTTCGGAGAATACTAATCTTTATTCAGTTGCCATGTGGTTTTATATAGCTATAATTGTTTGATTCATACCTCGATAATCCAAAAATGCTATTCATCATCATTCTATAGGTAAGCCTCTAGATTCTTTCAACCGCCAAAATTTACTAAGTTCTTACGATTCCTTCCTTCACCATTATCCGGATGGCTTAAAACATAAACTTCCTAAGATAGTTAGAGCACAACGTGTAACGTGGTTAATTAACACCATTAATGCGAAGGAATTGCATATAAATTTTTCTTAAGCAAGGTCTAACTTAATTTATTAACAACATTAACGTGAATCGATTGTAGGCCAACTTTGTTGAATACCACTTTTGATTTCTTTCATATTTAAGAAATAAGAGAGCATAAATATATCCAAAACTCAGTGAATTGATATATTGTGCAATATCACAAAACTAACTATCGTGCATACTGCAATGAATTTGTGGAAAACAATTGCCACAACAAACAATATTTTTAATTTTTATATACTATGCGGTTCCCTCCAAACCCTACATGGAAATCAGCTAGTAAATTTTTTTTTAAAGGATTTTAGTGTTACAAGATTGGGAAATACTAGCATAAAATCATTGGCCAAAACTTCTAACACTAGTAATGGAGGTTTTGGAAAATTTTGTAACAAATGGTCATTATAGTTAAAAAAACCCAAGCTATTAGAAGTTATAGTGGAAAAATTTTACTCAGTGCACAAATATGAACGCGTACACCCCACATATTCGCATCGATGCAAATCTTGACGCGCTGGTGGTTAGAACATATACATGTCATCCCAATGAAGGTATTTTGTATTTGAAGTCCCACTGATGATTATTCCTTGAATTTATTGATGCGATTTTCTCTCTCACACTTATGGAAAAATGTTCCCAACGCATACTCTATACAAATACACATTGGTGATTATATTACGATACACGCCAAAGTGTCCTATAACGTTGGCAATGCCAACGACGACATCCGCTCTTTTTATGTGTATCAACACTAATGGGTTGGCATCGAAAAGCACACCGGTGCTTACAATTTTTCAAAATCGCCAATGCATATACTACTTTCTGCACCATTATATATTGTAATAGCAACAACGACATTATCATTCATGAAATTTTTATTTCCATTGTTAAAATAAATGTTGCATTTATAACATGTATGTGCACCGATGTCGATTGGGTCTAGCTCAAGTGGTTGTGGGATAGAGGGTCCCCCCCGACAACCCAAGAGGCATGTTGAGCTCACATTGAAGATAATGCTGAATTTTTTGTCAAGCACCATTTTTTATTTGACATTATTCTCGAAATAATCCAAAATTTATCTCGTGTACCGTATTCAAAAAGAGGGGAAGTGGTGAGAAAGTTTTCCTAATAAATTTACTTGGAAAAAGGTTTTCTCTACATTGGTGTTGTTAACTCAGCAAAATGAACCAATGTAGAAAATAACTCATCAAAATAACATTGCTTACGAAAAGATCTATGGCTGTCAGTTTAAATATATATGGGTGGATTCAAGAAGACTCGTGTTTATCGATGGAAAATGAGGGGCGCAGGTGCAGGACGAATATTTTTCGGCTGATTATTTTTATTTCTTCGGTCGAATAAAGAATCTTGTTCTCCCTAGCAGACTCTTGAATTTTTCGATCGAACGTTAATTTTGGAGAAACAGTGTTGCACTAGTACAAGATGTTCTCTACACATGTGGACAAAATTACTATTCAAAATTACAGTAGTTTGGTTGATATAATGTTGCACACGCACATACAGATATATTATGTGGTGATAAAAATTCAAACAAGGAATTTAAAAATAAAATTTAGAAACAGCTACCCAAAATTTCCAAAAGTAAAATTTATATATTTCAAAATCTTATCGAGTTTAGGACTATATTTTGTGTTTTTGCATCGTCTTAAGATTCATTTTGCAATTACCGCTAATTTCCTATTGAATTCGAAGAATCCCTAATTTGCGTATTCATGTGGAAACTAAGGTGTCTTTCAGGGAGTTCATTATTGTGCATCGTCCCTTCATTATTTTGTCCAATTACTCGGGTGATATGGATAAGTATTTCTAGGATTTTGGACTTCAAAGAATGTTATCATGCACATGTATTCTAGTGCACGTTCTCTCCCAAAAGCATAAATAGGTGCCCTTATAGGAAATAAATGTGTTGCAATCTAAAACCGTCTTAAATTCCATTCCAATAACTCAAAGAAAGAAGAAAAGGGTTTGTGACTCCACTTATGTATGTGCAAGCAATGCTTGGAGCATATGGATATGGAAATAGAATTTCACTAGATTAAATCAATGGATGGGATAAACTTAGGATGAACCGACCATGACAAAAATAGATTGGTTCTGCGGTGTTGAAGTTTCTATCCTTCGATTTGCGGATGTTGTTACAGGTTGTGTGTTTTGATTCAGGACACAACTGAAGGTTGTATATTTGGAGACATTGTTGAAGGTTCTCGCTACTTCTTTCAAGGGTCAATTATACGACTCAATGTGCAGGAGAGAATCAAAGCAGTTTCCAGAGAAGAAGTTTAGAAACGTTGTCCGACTTTGGTTTTCTGACGAATTTGGTTGAAATTCGATGATTTTCTTTTTCGAATCCAAATTTTGTGATGTTCAATTTGTGCTTCCAAATTCATAAATGGATTCAACACACTCGAAAACATATGGCCACCCATATTCCACGAATTTAAACACTGCTATTTGGAATGCTAAGAATTGCTTCAAAGTTTCGGTTGGATTCTGTCGAAATGACGCCAGAGAAAACCTATCGTGAATGGCTGAAATCAACACATTTATGCTACGTGGTTAACAAATCATCCATATAATTAATTGCAATATATGTCTAGGTCAACAGGTTGATAAACAAAATATGCACATCAATGAGTCCACTAAGTGCTTGGTCGTGTTGAGAATATTCCATCTATCGAGAAAATGCGTTACAGCAAATTTGTTCAAATGGATTCCAATTTGTTCCATTATATTTCAAGAATCTCTCATGTCTATAGAATAAAACATGTTTCCGGCTAGAAGTGATTACCTTGAATATTCTCGTTATTGATTCCCCACAGAATGTTCAAAGACTTTGGTTTGTTCCGTTGTATTTCAAGCATTTGCTAGACCATTAGAACCGGAAGTGTCTTGATTTTTTTATTTTAGGTTAGGAGCCAAGCATGAACCTGCATTTATAGCATACCCATAAATATTTTGAGTGCTTATTCCCCATTTATTCCCTTAACTATTATTGTCATTGATTCCCCATGGAATGTTCAAATACACTAGAATCTGCTCCATTGTATTTCAAGCATTTGCTAGGCCATTAGAATCAAGCATTTTTTTATTTTACGTTGAGAGTTAATCATAAACCGTTTCTAGCATACAAATAAATATTATTATTTTTAACTTTACAAGATGTTTAGAGTGAACTTAGTGATTTTACAAGGTGTTTAGTGTGAAACTTGTGAAAATTCAATCATGGGTTAAATAAAAAAGGCACATCACATAGAGAAAAGCTACACGCCACATTTGATAATCATTACGGTACACCTAATTTCAAATTTCAATATTACTTCATATAATTCAATAGTTAAAATGATTTCACATAACTCGGTAGAAATGATTCCTTCAAAATCACATGGCTGTTTCAAATTTCCAACTTGTGTCATAGAAATAGATAATTTAAAAGGTCTGCTCTAAAATCAAGTTGCAATAATATGCAAATTTCAAAGTTATTTTTTGTAATGCCATAAATTAAAATGATCGCCTAACACATCTAATACTGAAACAAATACAGGCCACATTTAGTAAATGCAAAATTATGATATAAAATATAAAAATTATTTATAATTGTCGAGTTCTAAAATAGTTTATGATTTGGAAAACTTGGATTAATATATTTTTGTTAGATAATTAGCAGCTATTGCTGGTGTACTGCTCATCATATAACATACAATTGTCAAGCAACCTTTTGAATATTGACGTCCTATGTATGTCATGATATTAGAATTTAAAATCTTGCCACTCCATCTCTGTGCTTCTTAGACCGCTCGTGTCTCTTCCACTGCAGATCCGACTTCAATTTCTTGCAGCACAGAATGCAATACAACTCCCCAGTCCCACTTAACACCAAGGGTTCCGGTCCCTCCTTGCACTTAACATCAGCATACCATCCATCATGGCTTCCTCGACTCCTGTCGTCCTCCACTTCCTCTTCATCAATTCTTTCCCTTTGTTCCCCATACTGCCTTTCCTTCACAAGCCTTTCCCTCAAAACCTTCTCTTTCTCTTTCTCCAATGTCTCGCGCCGAGCCGTCGCCTGCGCTGCCTTCTTCTGCTCTTCCTTCCTCCTCTGCAACTTCCACTCCAAAACCCTCGTATCCCTCTTTTTAACGAACCTGGCAAGCCGGCGCACGCTCTCATTATACTTTCTCTTGGCCGCCTTCCTCAACCTCCTGGTCTTGAGATTCTGCTCGGCGGAAACCTCACCAACCCACGAAAAGTCCTTGACGGTGGAAAACCGCAGCCAATAGTTATAAAAAGCAGAGACCTGGGTATAAGGGCTTTCCAGGTTTCCAATAGGTGGTGCCTCGTTGACCGGGCCTGTCCCCATAGAATGAGCGTACGCTATTTCGTCGTGGAACAACCTCTCAAATATATCCGCATAGACCTTAAAGAAACCTTTGCCAGTATCCCCGTAGCCCGAATAAATTGAAGTGCGAAAATAAGGCCGCAGATTGATAACGAAATCCCATTTTTCAGCTGAAGACGAGGAAGCTGCCAAACGGTAAAGGATTTCGTAGGCATGAATGATTTCCTGGAACCGCGCGGTTGCCTGCTCCTTCGAAACGCCGTTTTGGACGGCCTTGTCGGGGTGGTGTTTCAGTGCCAACGTTCTGTATGCTGCGCGGATTTCGCGGGCTGTGGCAGACAGCTCGATACCCAGGGTTTCGTAGAAGCATCTCAGGGGAGCTTCAGCTGCGGCCATTGTTCTGGAAACTCGAGCTCCCAAACTGTACAATGGCAGGAATTCGCTGCAGATTTCTTTGGTTGTGTTCTAATGAACCGTTAGGCGCCTAGAGGGGCTCACAGCCGCGGTGCTCTGGATCTAACACCGCAAAAGGATACAGGTAAAGACGTCGCAGAAAACCTGGTCAGTACTGTCGTGTTTGAAAGATCTATGGCGCCTTCAGCCAATTAGGTCTCAAGCTGTAGCCACATAACCAAAGGAAAGAAATCTCCTTGCACATCACCAGTAGACTTCTTTCCTTGTTTGTTCCGGTCGTCTACATGGTACCCACAAAACATATATATAATCTTTATTTTTTTTTTGTTTTGTTTTCAGATTCAGCCGACCGGATTACCTCCCTAGGATGTTTATAAATTTCAGTTCTCACAAAATTATGTTGCTTTTATAGAAAACCAGAGCCATAAAGTGGCAATTCCCTGGACAACAGATTGAAAGATATAATGCTATGCAAGAGATTGTTTTATTATTTTTTGCATTGCTGGAGATTCTTCGCAATCAAGGAAAAAACAAACGCAGTTAGGGTCTCTCGTATTAGTCCACGAAAATAAAAAATTGATGCAGTTAAAGTCTCTAGGATGAGTCCATAACGAAAAACCCCGACGGAGACACTGTTTGCATGGATCAGGCTAATTAATTATGAACACGTGCACCTCCTAAATACGAGAGAGTACAATTCCCACAAGTTGTATCCATACATTAAAAAAAGAAAGTATCTCATACCATTACAG
>Ga0233331_1000019_pt1 | contig 13082 bp, 9 predicted proteins | sample GEONDECOMP205_FD_180708 | JGI IMG/M metagenome (GOLD analysis project Ga0233331, IMG submission 180708) | Leaf litter microbial communities from Shasta-Trinity National Forest, California, United States - GEON-DECOMP-205 | ecosystem: Environmental > Terrestrial > Plant litter > Unclassified... | reverse complement strand
GAAACTATTTCACAAGAATCAAAGTTTCCATTAGGAGGTTGAACCAGGGCATCTCTTAAACCCTTTAGCTCACACAACCTCTATCATGTGTTATAAGTGCCAAAATCAATGCATGCATTACTGGTCCTTTTCAAAAACCATTCATCCTCCATCATGTTTTACCAAGAGGAAGAAACAATGCAATGCATCTTCACATAATCCAACTCTCCTAACATCTCCAAATTTCAATAACATAGACTTGTTGCAATGCAACTTTCCTTGTCTAATTATCTTTTTCTGGCTTACTAAATATTTCTACTGCTATTGCTTTTTGTCCCCAACTTTACTTTACATCTATGTTAGCCTCAATTTTTACTTTCGTCTATTTGATGAACCTTTTGATATTAAGTCTCTCCTCGAGACTTCAAAAAAATATTATATTTTTCCCGTTATCATCTCAGCTCTACACCTCTACTGCAATCAAACTAAACTTGTAGAAAAAATTTATAAAACTCTACAACTCTAGTGTAATCAAACCTGTGCAAAATAATTATAAGAGATAGAATCACCCAAATTAATGAATGATTCATACAAACTCTTTAAAATTTAAGAAAGTCCAATATAGTTACTATCTTCACCAAACTTCGAGTTTCCCAAGGCCACAGTGGGCAAAGTGGAATATTATGACCAGCCAAAATTCAATGTTGGAGGAGAAATTGATTGAAGTATACTAAGTTACAAGTAACCGTTACTAAATATGAGACGAGCATGAAAAACCATTTCTATGCAACAAACAAACTTCCTACATCCGCCGTTTTTCTGTTAAAGGCAAGTCAATATTATTGGTCGCTGGGTGGAATCAGCATGTTGGAGACCGGTGAGTCTCGGGGGATACATGTGATTACTTCTCAGACTAAAAACAAGCGGCGTCCCTGTCCTTTTTATTGCGTAAAATTCAGCAACTCCCCGCTAAAACAGTTAGTGCTTGGACTAATTGGATGTCATTGAAGCCTTCTGCGCATGGGTTGCGCCACTCCCACTAGTTTTCTTGTTTTCTTTCGTTCTTTACATTTGCAAGTACGGGGATTCTTGAATTAGAATCAAATTTAGTTAACAGACTTTGTCCTGTGAATACGGACGGAATCTCTCAATGCAAGTTAATCCATAACCATTACTATAAGTATCGAATGCACACCTAGAACACCATCAACTTCTTTCTCTGTTGGCATTAGACTCGTTGCATCACTGTGCATGTGGAACTGGAATGTCTTGCTCAGCCCACAGCCATTATAACTACATGATTGATAGCTCCATCTGCTACGGGATCGGAGGCAGTTCTTGAGGCGTTCACCAGCACGCGAGCCTCAATTTCTACTCTCCATGTTCCTCTCTTTATGAAAACTGCTGATTTGTCTCTATATATTCATAATCTTTAACTGTGCCCGCCCAGCCGAGAAAGATGATCAAGATTGGGATATTTTTGTTTGCGCTGTTTTCGGCGATGACAGATATAGAAGCAACAAGTAGAAGATACGCAGAGGCATTCGAGTATTCTTCCCCTGGGAATGGCAATCAAGATTATAAAGATGCCCTCTCAAAGAGCATTCTCTTCTTCGAGGGGCAACGATCTGGTATTCTTCCAGCTAATCAGAGATTGACATGGAGGAAAGATTCAGCCCTCAAAGACGGATCTGATCAGAATGTAAGTATTGTTCATAACGTTGCCTCGTAAGCCCAAAAAAATCATCGACGCTCAATCGAACTAATTGCTCGAATGGTTGCAGGTTGATTTGGTTGGAGGATATTACGACGCAGGCGATAACGTAAAATTTGGGTTTCCAATGGCTTTCACAACTACAATGTTAGCCTGGAGCGTGGTGGAATTCGGCGATTCAATGGGCGAGGAGCTTCAAAATGCCAAAGCTGCGATTCGTTGGGCTACCGACTATTTTCTTAAAGCTGCTGCTAACCCCGATAAAATCTTCGTGCAGGTATGGCCGATTGAGAACTATATCTAACCAAATAATTCTTAAGCTCTTTGCATACTGTTTAAATCGTTTTGTGGTTGTGAAGGTGGGTGATCCCAACACTGATCACAATTGCTGGGAGCGACCAGAAGACATGGATACTCCTCGTACCGTTTACAGTATCGACGCCCAGAATCCAGGTTCTGATGTCGCTGGTGAAACTGCTGCAGCTATGGCTGCCGCGTCCATCGTCTTCCGAACATCCGACTTGCCTTATTCTCAACGTCTGTTTGAGACTGCAACTCAGGTTTTACAAAATAAGCGCCATAGTTATAACTATAACACCATTGCATTGTTAATTCAATGTACTTTGATTCCTATTTGTATAGATATCCATGATACTGATTTTTACTACGCCTGCTAACCCTTTCTGTCCGCTTGTCCTCTGTAGCTCTTCGCTTTTGCAGACAGATATAGGGGAGCTTACAGTGACAGCCTCAAGTCAGCAGTTTGCCCATTTTACTGCGACTTTAGCGGATACCAAGTTAGTCTTCTGTACTTCCCATTATTTCCCACCTGAAAAAGTTCCTCAAAAGACCATAGATAGATTTACAGTTTATACTCATGGGGATTTCAGGATGAATTGACGTGGGCTGCTGCATGGCTGCACAAAGCATCCACCAACGACTCCTTTTATCTTCAGTACATTGAAGCCAATGGAAAGACGGCTGAAGCCAATTATGAGGGGATTGATGAATTCAGTTGGGAAAATAAGCATGCCGGCATTAATGTCCTTCTCTCCAGGGTATACTAGTGTATTCACTAGTAGACACTGCTTATATCAACTGTATTTGAGGATTTACGAAGCTGTCTATCCTTAATCGTATATTACTGTTGTTGATCTCAGGATTATTTGTCGGAGAATATACCGTTGTTGGCACCATACCAAGAACGCGCTGACAGTTACATTTGCTACCTCTTACCTGAAACAACTTATGCACATGTTCAGTACACTCCAGGTAATTAATTTCCCTGAACCTATTTAATATTTCTTTTGGGTTGTAGTTTGTTGGTTAATTGGATTGCCTTTTGGGTTGTAGTTTGTTGGTTAATTGGATTCCCGGAGGACGGGACAGGGAATTACTTTCTTGCTGCGCAAATTGAAGCTGATTTATTGAAGACTGTGTGTTGTTTTACAGGTGGACTCATATACAAGTCTAATGCAAGTAATATGCAGAGCGTGACGTCAATATCGTTTCTGGCCTTAGCCTATGCCAAGTATCTCAGTGATGTGTCCAAAGTTGCGCGGTGTGGAAACGTTGAGGCAACTCCAGCAAGACTTCGGAGCTTTGCAAAACGACAGGTAGGTTCAATACGAGTAAATCTTTATTGCTAGATCAAATCAAGAACTGATCATGAAGAGGGTTTAATGAATTTATATGACCACGTGGGTGCATGGAATGGTGGATGGAGCTGCAGATTGATTACATACTGGGAGACAATCCTCTGAATATGTCATACATGGTGGGATATGGCTCCCGCTTTCCTCAACGGATTCATCATAGAGCCTCCTCTCTGCCTTGTGTTGTTGATCATCCACACTTGATTGCATGCAAAAATGGGTCATATTATTTCAATAGCAACGATCCCAATCCTAATCTTCTCATGGGAGCAGTGGTTGGAGGACCAGACGAATACGATCAGTTTCCAGACGATCGAGCAAATTTTCGAGAGTCGGAGCCTACGACGTACATCAATGCTCCTCTCGTTGGTGCGCTTGCATTTTTCAACGCCAATCCATTGTGATCCTCAAAAGTATTCAAAAGCAACAAGAGCCGATTGGCTTCTTGCAAATTTACAATGCCTCAGATTGAACATGTCAGATATCCTCCGACCATGCGCCACGCTGAATCCTTCGACTAATGTAAAAAGCCGGAAAATTTGAAACCAATATTCACCTGTTGGAAATGAACTGTTTTTTTGTTCATTGAAAACCATTTCGGGACCAAGGCTTCCCATTGAACTTACTGCGGCGTGGGACACAACATAAGATAGATAGTTTGACGAAAGAGAACTCCTGATTCCACTAGTTCTTCTAGAACTAGCAGTTCTTTTCTATTCCAAGGAAACATTGTGCCTGCTCCGAACCTGGTAGTAACAATCAAAACATAATTAAAAACTTCAAATTTTGATGTTTGCTTAAAAAATTTACATTTCAAAAAATATGTAATCCCTTTAAGTATCTAATAGATATCTAGGTTTAAAATCTCTTTTCGTAAGAATATCAGCTATGTTTATTTCTTTAAAGCTAGATTTCACAGGTATGAAGTGTGCAGAGGTGAGCTAACTCATTCAAGATTAATTGCTTAACTTCTTCAGACGCAACTCCACTCTTCATGCATTTATTTAAGTGTTTCTATTTATGTAAACTTGCTTACGTGCATTCAAACGTATGAATCTACACAGGCTAGTTTATGTACCTCCACGATCATACCATTTAAACTGTATCATTTCTCTAGAGTGCATGCCAATACACACACACAAAATTTTGGCATCCAAGTAGTCAATACTTCACAGAGCATAGAACATACCTATGCCTATGCGAGTCCATGGGGTCGAACTGCTAATAACCTCACACCTAGTTCGTTTATGCAATTCTTTTCAATCGGACTTGTTAACTGAAACTGTGTTGAGGAACTTGTGTCACCTAATCTAAAATATTTTTAATCTTTCATGACCTAATAGAATCCTTTCAAGGATATTCAATAAAATATACAATCATCCATTGTAACAAAACCAAAGAAAGCAATACATAATTACCTTCACCGTCATCCTTTTCAAAAAAAAAATGCTTGTTTAAAAGGATGTTTAAATGTATTTGCGTCATATTCCCAATTAGGTAAATCACAAAAAGAGCATTTACTAATGAATGCAAATCCTTCTTGTATAGAATCAAATCTTTGCAATTTATATAACTACCGACATGTAAATCGCTCACAGCCTTATACATTACAATACATATAAAACTATGTTATTTAAACTTGAACATAATAGCGCTGTAATAATAATAACAACTCTCTGTGTCCATATTAAATAAATAGATAATGACCTACACAACATTGCACCCATTAAATCATCAAATACTCTTTTAATGAAATCATATAAAATGTATTTTCTATAAATGCATCATCTTTTCAGTACTATAAAAAGTGCTATTTTCTTTTCACCAAATCTAAAGTGGGTAAAGTACATTCCCTTTAAAAATATACTTACTATTCTTTCAAAATAACATAAATTTATAACTCTCAATATTCCTTGAATCAAAGAATTGATACCTTATCGTGTACAACTTTTATAAGCGATATCCTGCTTGCATTTAACTTTTTCATGATAAAGTATGTCACCTAGCATTCCCTTCAAAGGGGTTGTATAATATAATAAAATATAGAAACAAAACTAATTCTCCTCAATATTCAAATCCAAATCTTGTATGTATGGTTCCCAATGTTCTATGAATTGTAACATACTTGCACTTTTACTATTTTATATAACCACTATTCAAAAAAGGAGAGTATTTATGGTACTGTGTAATCCATAACTATATTAGAAGTTGCGTATATCCTAAATTGCACAGAAGCCAAGATATATAACGAATTTGGAATTTATTTATAAAACCTGTTGCCACATCTATATAAAATTTTAGTGGGAATTATATATATTCCCATGTATGAAAACAACTAGTTAAGTACAAGCTCTATGACAAAGCCATAACATCCTTTCAAACCTTCCAAATAATGGAAGGACCCTATTTTTTTCAATTTTTTAAAGACGATAAAACATATGCAATTCTTTTCTATCGCAATATATATATATATACCAAAACTATGCCCAGGGACATGTTTATATACCACAATGTAACAATTACTTCAATAAAATACCCAAACTAGCAATAATCAGCAAAAGATTCTTGGGTGGAGACAACCCAAGATAATTGGTTTGTTGGTTCAAGCATAACATGGGCTCAATTTTAGCACTATAAGTTAAAGCTAGGGGAAAAAGGTTGCCCAAAGATTATAGAAAATGAATTCTTACAGGTGGTTTGCTCCTTTTGTTGCTAGCATAATAGGTTAGCTCGGCTCAACCAACTATTAAGGATAGTTACCGAAACAGGCCCGACTCCCCCTCACCCAAGTAAAGGCAATCGTCTACGCCGATACCCGATGATTCCCATGCCATCCACATTTGAAGCATCTCTTGTGTTTCCCGCGCCTTCCAATATGTGTTGTATATTAAAACTAACACTGCCGGCTAAATAGGAAAACCCGCACGTAACTTTTCTTTCTATGCAAGACATTGTCGGCTAAGTCAAGGGTTCTAAGTAATCTTCAAAGGAGTCGAGGAGAAACCACCTCCCACAGACAAAGGTTAAAATATAACATATCTCACAAGATGAATAGTTATCAAAGCTATCCAAGCGTGTTGTTAATGAAAAGCATACACGTGGAAGGTTTTAAGGAAGAGAATCAAATGAATAAAATATCAAATCCTACTTAACGCCAACGCGAATTAAAACGATCACCAACTAAAAGACACAGGTAAATCGCATGGATTCACCAAACTGGAAGACACACATAACACCACTTGAATTGACATTCGTGGAGAAATCTAGAGTTAATGTGGTTTTCATTTCATCCTCAGTCATACGTTACACGAGATACTACATGCAATCTCCATCCTGAAGAAATACGGTTTTTCGATCGGGAAGAAATCGTAAACTAACAGTGATGTCTTCGCTTCCCGAACTGTGTGGTGATTAAGATGGCTCTAACCCTGTGTGATGGGATTGACATCACACAGAACAACGAAAGAGGACTGGACGACTAGCGTAAATGGCGTACTCAGTCAACAGAGGGGAACTCCTCGTATTTTTAAGTGAACACAGCGAGAGTTGTCAAGCATGGACACATGACATGAGACAGCCAAATCCATTCGGATAATAACATCTCATCGTTCTCTTTGCAACTCATCGGTGCTGGGGAAGGTAATTTAATGTTTCAATGCAGTAGCCATTACGTCAAAAACATTGGAAATCAACACGGTTGTTGTACTTACAAAATCGATTGGTTAGGTGTTTATTCGACTTCTAGAAACTAGCTAAAATTCCCACAATAATTATAAACAACGAATCTATTAGCTCTATATGAAACAAGTCATTTTAATTGCTACACTTGCTATAAGTTGTACAGGGATGCACCTCTCTTGGCTGCTTCAGTGTTTTTTATCTCTTCTTCATTGCATAATTCGAGTTTGTTTTGCTTTGGTCCGATTCTCATGCTTACACTTGTGAATCTCAGCAACTATAGCAAGCATATCTTCCTTTATGCTTGGCGGCGTGATCTCAATGATTATGGAGCCAAAGTTCGAGCACTCACAATTTGGAGATCAACATACGTGGATTATTTGTAGACAGGACTTTCAGATTACTTACCTCAAATGATGAAACAAACTAGGAGTTATTGATCCCATGCAAATCCACATACATCTTGGTTCTGAGATGTTGAACAATGTAAGGAAGAGGAAGGAATATTTCACCGAATCTTGTTCTGTACAAGTGGCTAGAAAGGGTACAAGAAACTTTGGGTCTTTTTTGATAGAAAAATAACTTTTGGGTCTTTTTAAAGTGTGTCAAATTGGAATTTATTTTGGATGATGCATCTACGGTTGTCTGCAGGCTCCAGCGTATAAATGATATTTGCTCAATATTTTCTGCATCAATTATGAAGGAACGATGTTTTATTTGTTTAATTATAAACACCCACTTTCTAACTGTCTTCAGTTATCATCATTTAGCATACTCATCTTTAAGATGGAGCTGCATTGCATTGCAACTATCTTCAGTTATCAACATTCATGGATGGTGCATTGCATTGCAACTATCCATTTCTAGTTTCAACTTATTCTCGGGTTTGATTGCATTGCCAACATTCTATTAGGGATTCTATGAATGACAGATATCAAAGTCACAATGTGCTATTTTCCTTCTTGTCCCAATGAAAAATCTTCATGGCAGTGTCTTCATCAATGTTTAATGATAAGCATGGTAACAAGAAGTGTTGGCGATCTCGTAAAAAGATATAACTACACGTTGATTCGACGATGATCCAGTGACCTATAATTTTGCCTAATTTTCCGCCGATATGGCGAAACATATGCACCATTCTTACCTGGCATAAGATGAAGTTGCAACTCTTTGCTTGACAACTGACAAAAAAAATCAAATATGTGTTTGTCTGGCTTCGACGATTTGCTTGTCTGTTTGAGATATAATGAGCAGCGGGCATGCTTCCGTGGCGTTAAATGGGTTGTAGTAGGCTAAAATGCACTTTTCCTTTCAACTAAGTGAAACACATTTACCGCAGTCGCACCACAGTCGCACCCAGCAATTTGAATCATTCATGGAACCAATATTTAAAATGTGCTTAGCAATTAAAATAACTAATTCCTTTCTTTCCAGGTAACTACGTTGATCTATAATACAAGAATTTAGTCCACAATTTCGAAGAAGATTTGCAGATCTAGAATACGGCCCACGTTTTTTTTTTGTATCAACATTGTAGATCTGAAATGTAACTACGGTTCGGGAATCGGTGCAACAACCATTTTCTTAATTGTGTAGATCTAAATCACATATGCAACAAAGTTCATAACGTTTAACCTTCCTAACATTTTCAAAATATTGGAATAGAAGATAGCTGACCTAAGTTTGAAAATCCTTGGAAATATGCATATACAAATCTTTGAGAATGGCTAAAAGTGCAAGATGCATATCTAAAAGGCCTTCTGAGATCTAGATTGCAACAATGTGTACCTATTTTAATGGAATAATCACAACCCTTTTTTTCTTTAATCACCAAACCGACTTAACTCCAGATCCAATTATCAAGTAGCATGTGGATACATTAACGCAACCAATACAACACGGAACAGATACACACCTGGCATTTTAGAATTGTGAAACAATCTCCGAGGGCCCGGTCAGCGGTACAAATGTCCACGGTAAAACTCCACATATTCGCAATGATTAGACAATAATACAAACAAGGAATCGGTCGTCAATTTCAATTATACCTTTGATTTTCCTTAAATAACCGATCGAGTGGGGAATTCCATCAAATAACAATGCTACCAACCTTTGTTTAATTGAATCTACAGATCTAATGTAGATACATTACTTGGATTAGCAAGTGAGCTGCAACTACGAGTTATACCACCGATATTTAACAAATAGTTATTGGTAGCTCAAGCTCAACTAGCATAGAGAAAAATAAGAGTTGTTGAGTATGGAAACATGGAAGTATCTACTCGAGAAGTGAGGTTTACTCTCTTAATGCCAGTTTGTACCGGTCTGTGCAAAAGGATTCGGATTGAAAACAACGATGAAAAGACGCTTGACAACTGTTATTTTAATATCTCAACTAACTGATTCTCAATTCTGTTGGATAACCTCGCACCACGGATAAATTTATTCCATGCGTTCAAAAGAGATCTGTACTACAGACTTCGAGCACTACATGCATACCATTATGCATTTAGATCTTACCATTTCAACTTCCAAAAAAGTAAAACATGTACATAACCATAATTTAAGGTCTTACTCTTATATTTCAAGCACATATAGATACAAGTTTCATAAATTTCTACAGGTCAGTTAGCTAAGAAAATGCAAACAGGTTAATTCTTGTACACAGATTTCTACAACGAATCTCATCATTAAATCACCACAATAACATCCTTTATCACTTGACTGTAAAAATGAGAAACACATTGGCTAGCGTTGCTATTATAAAAACTATAGCTCACCTCTAATGAGGGAAATCAAATGACGATCCCTCATGTCCGAGCTTTGGACCTTATCCTATGATGCCATATTGTAACAGCCCCAAAATATAGACCAGAAATTTCTAATCAATAAACGCAACAAAAACAAGTATAAGGGAGGTTAGAGTCACCTACTTGAAGATAAAGCCGAAAAAAAACTTGGAGAATCAGCTCCTCCCAACCATAGGAGAGGACCGCAAAACCACGATCCCAACTCCACCCCTGAGCTGGATCACCACCATGCACACTAGAATAGCAGGTAAAACTTCCACGCAGCACTCTCTCTCAGACTCTGTAACAAGCTCAATGATGGACTTATGAAAATGAGAAGCACTCAACACATGCGCTCACAACAAGGTTTCTTCATGCACAACACGGTGTCCTGTGCTATCCCAATGCACCAATATATATATATTTTTCCGAGGTCTTATGCCATCCCAATCAAATCTCCAATCAATCCATAAATCCCTATGATTTAGGATCTTGTCTGGTTGTTGAGTTTTAGATTGGATTTGATTGGTAAATATCTCTCTAGCTTGCTTACACACATGTTCTCTCGTGCCATGGTGGTGTCCCATCATGCAAGTAAATTCTCCAAGTGTCTTTTCCTTTTATTAATAATTTAAAATAATAGTTTGTTGTGCAAAATGTCACTCACACATCTTGTGGGTATTTTTGAGTTTTTAACTAACTCTTACAAAAATAATTGTTTTCCAGATTATTTTCACAAATATAAAATAATAATGTCTTGGGGGTAATACATAATCATACCTTGAAAATATGCCAACAATGCCTGTTGTAACGCTTTCGCAACTTATGCACATATTTGAGTATTATGCATCGTTATTACTATTGGTTCTTCAATTAATTCAAGTAGGTTCAAAAGCATTATATTAGCTTGAAGTTCCTATTCTTAATTAAAAGTAGAAAAACGTACGAGTAACTCCATGTTTTTCGAAGCTGCACCGGATTTGTGTCAAGAAGTATATAAGTCACGTGAGATGCTTTGGAGGAGTGTATCTCGCCATGCATCCGATTCCACAAAATTGATGTTAAACATTCACTAAACAATAAAGCTTTCATGGATCTTTATAAGGTATTAAAGTCCATTGGTTTATCACATCACAAATTTAATGTGCCAAAGTAGGCCCAACGTGATGCCAACATCATCTTATCCATAGGTGGATGTTATGAATGCAGAAACGCCCTGTTGATTTTTTATCATGCCCCAAGTTTGTGGAAACTTATTTGCGAGTCTTGGCGGGGAGATGAACAAATTCCAAAGTCTCTCTTAGATTATTTATCTGATGAACTGGATGAAAACAATAGTCGCTGCTCCTCATCTCTTCAACTATGAATCTCAGATAATAGCAAGCTCTCTTTCTCTATAGGAGATATGCTTGGATTTCCTAACGTATTTGTGGACATGATATTGAGCGTTGCAATCATATTTTTGTGATATTAGATGGATATGCACAAGGGAGCACCAAAAATGAATTATATTCTTTCAAACATTTTTGAAGCATTTGGTGCTGACGGATTCTTGGCATCCCCTCGTTTCTTGATTTCGATGTTTCTACCTTCCCAGCGCCACGTCTCGTTTGCAAATACCTTTCCAATCCAACGTGGTCATCAACACTATATGAATGGAAAGGCATCTCCACTGGCACAGAGAGTACAAGATTTAATGAAATGCAACGTCTCTGTTTAATGTAGACATTGGGACTCTCCCGACCCCTTTCAAAATTTTCAACAAAATATTGCATGTTCTCTCTCTTCATTCGAAATGAACAACCATGTTCTGGTTTTGGAGTTGAAGTGAATTTGAATCAGTAACCTCCATTTCCGAGGAGGATTTTATTTTGGGTAAGGATTTTTCAAGCAAGTTTTGCGTTGCAAACCCATCGAGGAACGCCTTGTAAGGCTGGGGATTTTTTAGTTGGCACTAGATCTATTTTCAGCTATGCTTTAGGTTTGAGGAAATGGAAAGTACAGATGTCGGTGCAACAAAGGTGAAGGTAGAGACGACCTAAGTAGAGGAGTTGGCCAAGGTTTCCCTCCATAAAAGGATTGGGTGTCAAACGTCTTTGCATAGAAATACACCCTGCAAAAATACCTTAAACAAGGCTGGCTCCTCCATGCTTACGAAGGACGAGCACTATCCTCATTGATGTATGTAGCATTTCCATAAAAATTCAATAATAACATAAATCTATACTTTATAAAAGTTGTGTTAAAAAGGATTCCATGTCAGAGAACTCAATTCGTTACAGCGCGTTGTTTTGTATTTTGGGTAAATGAGCTTCTCACAACACGTGGTCTGTTGTTTGTTTACTTTTGAGAATATGTCACTATGAGATTATGGAGTGCGTATTCCTTCCTGATAAACCCAAAATACTTTAGCCAAGGGACATGTGATATGTATGCACATATTAATATGCGTGTGCAGAGTCCTGTCAAACACATGCTGATCCGCAACACTTGCTAGACCAAGCAACAAACAAAAAATTGAAACAAGCTGTAATATAAAGGTAACGAGGGAAAGCGGAATATGTCATTTTTTTACAGGTGTAACGGGTAAATACATGGATCATGGAGGATTTCATTGTATCTATTACCAACCTCTATACCATTTTCCTTAAATAAATACACATTATCACACACACTCATTGCACAAACTCGAACGAAGGCCACGGATATGTTTATTTCATATGTCTTCCCTATCGGTAATACAAAATACCATACAAGATCCTCAGACTATCCTACTATTGGTACGTTAACATATAGTACAGAAGATACTCTCGATCACTTTGAAATCTGCTTCATGCTTCTCGTTGCCCTTAATGGCTACTTTATTAATAGAACAATAATTTTTTTTTTTGGTTTTTGTTTTTTCTAGTTCAGTTTTGAACCATTTCCATAAAGGAATTAGTATCCCTTGTGCTTGGAGAAAATTGGAGATCTGGGTGATCTGTTACTTTCCGTGCTCCTGTAAACTCTTCGCGATGGAATGGATCAATCCCATCTTCTTAATATTATTATTATGAGAAGAATTTACCAACTTCAAGAGATGATTGAGTATCATGCCATGGGGCTTGGGTTGATTGCATGTGACCCAATATTTCCTTCATAAACAAATCTTCTAAAAATTGTATGTATGCATTGTCAGAATTAAGAGGCCTGATGAATTTAACAACCTCTTGCGCCTCATAATCATATCTACAAAAATTACCAATTCAAATCCATGAGATAGAATAT
>Ga0233331_1000018_pt1 | contig 13355 bp, 5 predicted proteins | sample GEONDECOMP205_FD_180708 | JGI IMG/M metagenome (GOLD analysis project Ga0233331, IMG submission 180708) | Leaf litter microbial communities from Shasta-Trinity National Forest, California, United States - GEON-DECOMP-205 | ecosystem: Environmental > Terrestrial > Plant litter > Unclassified... | reverse complement strand
TAATGTTTTCATCATTACATACGAGGGTTCGAACCCCTCTGGGGCTAAAATTAAATCTTATATCTTTATATAAAACAATGTAAATAAATATATGACTTATATAAAAAGTGTGTAAGGGATGGTAGGGATATACAGTAGGTGGTTATATACTTTGATTGCAGATCGAAAAAAGTGTAGTTCTATTCTACCATATCTCATTTTTAAGTAGCTATTCGCTACTTATAATAATTTATATATTGTGACACTAAGAGTATAAGTGCTATATTATATAGATATAGCACAGGAAAGTCCGGCGCTTATTAGACATATGCACATAAATTTATGAGTGCAAAAGTAAAAACTTTGGTATTAAACAGAAAATAGTAAAGATATTTTTAACTAAATATATATATATGCCTTTCTTAGCTTCCCTTATTTCCTTTTTTTTTCTAGGGATGCGAAGCTGGAATCTGGTATATTATATATAGTATGATATGATTGCTAACCTACAAACCGATGTTAAGCCTTAATTTAGACAAATAACTCTCACAGGAACCGGCTTAAAGGTGTCCAAACTATATTAAATTTTTCCTGGGAGGGGAGGTCCGACAATGTCGGCCCTCCCCTTCACTACCCAACCCCTATCCACTAGGGACTCCGGGCAAAAAAAAATACTTTTTTGCCAGCTACACAGGAACTGTATAAATTAAACTACGGTAGATTAAAGGGCATTAAAAACTTTGTTTTTTTTTTTATACCCACTAATTTTGTTGTATATACCAATAGTTTTACTATCAATAAACAGAATTAGTAGAGATCGTACTATAAAATGAAATAAGATAATAATAATTAATAAAGTTATTACTTATATTGCAGCTATGCTGCATATAAAACATTAAATACTTTACATTGATAAAGTATATTTTTTTTGAGAAAACCCTTCTCAAAAAAAAAAATAACTCTCATTAGCTTAATGGTAGAGCAAGATACTTCTAATATCTGGATCCAAGTTCAAGTCTCGGATGGGAATTTTTTTACTATTTTAGTATAATATTAAAGCTTTATAATAATATTTATAGGTGTTATAATAACTAACTATTCTAAAGTATTAAGTAAGAACTGATTAATTAGTCAAGAAACAATCCATTGAGTTACAAAGTTATGGGTTGTATATTTGCATAAAGAGTTTTAATTTAATTGCCTTTATAGAAACACTACTATACTATCATGGTTTTCTAGATGTGATATCTTGAAGGATAAAGAGCTAGTTTATCTCAACATTATAGATGGAAAGAACAGGTTAGTTAACCATATAATAAAGTCTTTAATCCACAAAAAGAAAGAATTGTTAAATCTAATCAGTGGTGGAGGCTTGCATTAGAGGGCTGAAAACTAAAAAACAGCATAGTGCTTCTCTAAATTACATATTTATAAAAAAAAAAATCAGATAGAAGATAGTTTAGTAAGAAAAAAAAAGGAAAAGGAAAAATGAAAAAAGTAAAAGGAAAATTTAAAAAGGAAATAATATTATATTTCCCTATAAGTGAAAGGGTAAAAGTAAAAGGAGGGTTAATATAGGAATATATACCTTTTTGTCTATATTAAATAGTAATATTGACAGATTATATCTATCTTTAATTTAAAATATATAGTCACTTTATGGATATAGCTTATAGTATTGGCCATGCAATGTAGGTCCTTTAAATTAAATGAACGGGCATAGGTTAATGGTAGACCGTTCGTCTTCCAAACGATGTGTGTCGATTCGAATTCGACTGCCCGTATTGTTATATAGATATCTATATTGCTTTAATGAAAATTATGAACTTTTTACTGGAGTTATTTTGTTAAAGAGAAAAATTACCGTCTGTGCTTTAATTATATTAAAAGTTGATACAAAACCGATTGGAGTACTTTATATATGTAAAATGGTACAAGCAGCTAAAATTATAGGAACTGGACTAGCCACAACAGGTTTAATCGGTGCAGGTGTAGGAATCGGTGTGGTGTTTGGTGCATTAATTTTAGGTGTATCTAGAAACCCTTCATTAAGAGGTCAACTATTTTCTTACGCAATTTTAGGTTTTGCCTTTGCAGAGGCTACAGGTTTATTTGCTTTAATGATGGCTTTTTTATTATTATACGTGGCTTAATAAAATCAATATAAAGGTCTGTATTATAACAAACTTTTTTAGTATAACTATCTGAAATTTTATCTTATTTCTTTGTTCTAAGAATACACGGGCCTCCACAAATCTATAGGCAAAGGTAGACGGTGAAATTATAAAAGATGCATTTAATAATGACATTTTAATGCACCTTATCCGACATTTTGTTATAATATAAAGCTAATATTTTAGGGATTCAGAAGTATCATGCACTAAATAATGCAAATACTGCATCCATAGTTAAACGTAGTGGAAATTAGCTATGACGTAATTGGTAATTATATAAAAAATAAAAAATTGTCTATGAAGATAAAATGTAACTTTTCTTCTCACATTTATATAGTTTACAAGGAATGCCTAAAAAACTCCGCTTTTTTTGTCGTATAAGTGATTACTCTGATGCCTTTGCAGGATTAAATTTAATAAGTAGTTTAGGCTATATTGTAGTTAATATTAAATAGTAGTTAATAAATTATTTATATTTAAAAATTACTTAATATAAATTAGTAATGGTATAAAAAAATACCATTAAAATGAAAAATTAACTTGAGTTTGATGATGGCTCTGAATGAACGCTGTCCAAATGCTTGACACATGCTAATCGAACGTCTAAGTTTTAGTGGTTTTATTTTTTCCCTTGCTATGTAAGGGTAAAATAAGCCAAGATTAATTAGAAGTGGTGTACAGGTGAGTATATGGTATTTTGGCTGCCTTTAAGTAAGGAGGAAAATCCCTTATAATGAAAGGAAGCTAGCTTCCGCTTTTAGATGACAATTAATACCTCGGGTAGGTAGTAGTTAAGGTAATGACTTAACTAGCTTAAAACTCCGTAGTTGAGGCTGAGAGGTCGATCAACCACATTGGGTCTGAAAAAACCCCAATACGTATAGTACAGCAGTGAGGAATATTGGTCAATAGCCTAACGGCTGAACCAGCAATTTGGGGGAATGTAAATAGCTTTGTGACCTTCTTATCCAGCTATGCTGGGTAAAGAGGTCAATAAACAAAGCTAGATCAGTTTAGCTGAATAAAGTTCTAGATAGAATACTGATTATGACAATTTTCTATCTATATGTCTTGACCAAATTACGTGCCAGCAGTCGCGGTAATACGTAGAAGACTAGTGTTATTCATCTTCATTAGGTTTAAAGGGTACCTAGACGGTATTACTAGCCCAAAACAGGGTACAGTTTTACTAGAGTTTTATATGAGGAGGGGAGTATTTATGGAGTAGAGATAATATTTTTTGATACTGTGAAGACTGGTAGCGGCGAAAGCAACCTCCTATCTAAAAACTGACGTTGAGGGACGAAGGCTTGGGTCGCAAAAAGGATTAGATACCCTAGTAGTCCAAGCAGAGAATTATGAATGCCATGGATTAGATTGTTTAATTTAATCAGTAAGTGAATTAAATTAATTTTTAATCTGTAAATGAAAGTGCAAGCATTCCACCTTAAGAGTAATGCGGCAACGCAGGAATTAAAATCATTAGACCGTTTCTGAAACCAGTAGTGAAGTATGTTATTTAATTCGATAGCTCTCGAAAAACCTTACCACAATTTGTATATTATTTTATAATTAAAATAATACAAGCGTTGCACGGTTGTCTTAAGTTAATGTCGTGAGATTTTGGTTAGTTCCATAAAATTAACGTAAACCCTTGCTTTATTTTTAAATTTGTATTATAAAGCAGAACGCCGCCACATAGGTATTTGATAGCAGGGATAAAGACAAATCATCATGGCCCTAATATTGTGGGCTATAGACGTGCCACATATTCCTATACAAAGAGATGCAAAAATGTGAATTTAAGCTAATCTCAAAAAGTAGGATATAATAAGGATTGTAGTCTGTAACTCGACTACATGAATAAGGAATTACTAGTAATCGTGAGTCACCACATCACGGTGAATTTAATCTCAGCTGGGTACTAACTACTCGTCAAGCGCCGAAAGAAGTATGTGCAATAAGTTTGGCTCTCTATTATCTTCTATTGTAGATAAAAAGATCTGCAGATTATAGTATGGGAGTTTTCGTATGTGTGACTTTAATGGGAGCTAAGTCGAAATATGGTTCGTGTAGTAGAAATTGCACGGGATTAATTAATATTAACAATAAAAAAGATAAGATACCTAATATTTTTAGGGTTTTATCTATAGCCTATGCTTGGAGCATGGACATCCTTTCGGATAACTTCTGGTTCAAATCCGGAAATGGGCTTTCTTCTTACCCCTTTGGCCCCACAAAACTAAAATATATGTTTTTTTACTGCTTTAGCAGTCGTGTTTTTTATTATCTTGGATAATAAAAAATTTGCCAAACCCCATCTTTTTTAATGTAATTAAAAAAAATGGGGGAGGGGAAAGGTTTTATTTGATAAATACTTTCTTTCATTACCTACTATCTAAATAGTAAATAAAGGAAACTTCCATAATTGGTAAGATGGGTTGAGCTGTAAACTCAATAGCAATACGCTTTTAAGAGTTCGAATCTCTTGTTTCCTATTCTTATATCTTTATATAAGAAAAACAATGTATACACCTTATATATACTTATTTAAAGAGTACTCTTTTTGTTCTTTTACTATTTAATGGGGAAAAGATGAGCGGTATAAAAACCTTCCTCGCTATCCAAAAAGTGTACAGAGCCCTTATAGCTCAACGGTAGAGCCGAATACTGTTAATATTCTTATAGATGTTCGATTCATCTTAAGGGCTAGTTTATTTACAAGGGGGCTGCAATCTTTTTTTTTGCAGCCCCCCCTAGGTTTCAGCCGCCATCTTTTTTTTTATAAAAAAAAAGAAAAGAAGGCGGCTAAGTTTTGGAATTATTTTATATAAAATAAGTTCCAAAACTATGAAACTGTTTTAGGAACCGTGGGGGGCGTAGCCCCCGGTACCCAAAACGACCCCAGCGGCCAGCTTCGCTGGCCTATATTTTTCCCAACATAGTTGGGAAAAATAAAGGGGGCTGTTTTAGTTTTTAATTTTTTTTTCCATTTAATCATTTTATCGCCTTCCTCCTTTTTTTTTATTATAATAAAAAAAAAAGTAGGGGGGAGGGAGGGTGGAGGGCGATAAATTAGAAAGTAGGATGGTAACAAGTCCTGCTCTTTACAAAGTCTCAACTTATTCTTTGTAAAGAGTAGGCTAGATATAAAAAGTTTATATATATGGTGTGTTAGCTTAATTGGTAAAGTATTGTGCTACGGACACAAATAATACATGTTCAAATCTTGTACACACTTAATATATTAATTTATAATTAACTCTGATATTCTCTTCTTCTATCTATATAATAGCTTAATCAAAAGTTAAATATATTTATAGTAAGATCTAGTTAAATTATATGTTTCTTTTTTTTTTTATTAAATATAAAAAAATTTGCATAGCTTGCCAGCTAGTTTTAATTTACTGCTTTCCTAATCCCGACTCTTATATGTTTTCATCTCCTATTTTTATTTTGGTTCTTTTTTTTTTTGGCATCCTTTTAAATTTAATCTTTTTTTTAATGCAAGCTTGCATAAAAAAAATTAAAATAATAAAAAAAAATAATGCAAAAAGGATTAAAACAATAATAATAAATAATAAATAGGGGAAGAGAAGACATAGTATCATAATGGGTTATAGAAAAAATGTACTTTTTTTTTAGAATGGCTTCGCTACTAAAGAAATATGAGGTAATAATTTTTAATTGTAAAATGAATAGTATACATGTTTTAAGTGAAACTTTCACCAATGGGTATAGAGCTGAAGTGTTGGACTTCTTTTCATTAGCCTCTATTTTATGTGGAATATTAGTTATTATTAGTAAAAATCCAGTAGTATCGGTATTATTTTTAATTGGTTTATTTTTAAGCATAGCAAGCTTCCTTATACTACTAGGTTTAAACTTTATTGGTTTATCTTATTTACTAGTTTATGTAGGGGCTGTGTCTATCTTATTCCTTTTTATTTTAATGTTAATAAATGTTAGAATAAGTGAGTTATTGAGTGATACTAGCAATAGCATACCTTTAGCCATTATTATTACTATAGCGTTCAATTACCCAGTATATCAAGTATTACCTTACAGTATTGCAGCTTTCAATAGTTACACTGTGGATTTAAATAATACATTTAATAATATTTTGAACTTTACAAGCAATAACTATAGTGATTACTTAAATAAATTTTTCAATTTAAGTGCGATAAGTACGTCAAACGAAGAATTAGATTTAGGGGAGATATCTTTTGTAACAAGTAAAATATGAGATGGTAATCTAGCTGAAACTACTCATATCAGCACTATAGGTAACATAATGTATAGTAGTTATAGTATTTGACTTATAATAACTAGTATAATCTTATTATTAGCCATGGTTGGGGTTATAGTTATCGTAATTAAAGCAAAGCAAACGAAGCAATAATCAAAAAACTAACTTTAAAGGTAATAGTATATGATATAATCCTTTAAATAATAGATTTAAAGGTGTGCTGTGCAGGAATTATCACACTTACTCTCCTAAGCGTAATGACAAAAGAACCTTAAAAAAAAAAGATAGAAATATATTTATGGCAGGTAATCTATGCTTATTGCTTAAAGAAAATTACTTTATTTTACTAGTATTGCTTTACCTTATTGCATTATTTTACCTTAAATATAATCCTGGTGTTATGAATTATGACTTAATAATGTATATGCAAGATAGTACTGGTGAAAATATGAGTAATATGATTCGTGATGACATTCAGTATTTTCAAGATCAAACTAATCTTTATAAGGATGCACTAAGTACACTTAATACACCGGAAAGTGGGTGAACAGACTCACAGAGGGATGCAGTTGAACAACTGAAAAGTGTAGGTGAGTACAATGAAAAAACCATTAAAGAAGCGATTTATGATAATGAAAAAGCATATCAAAGCAATATGGCAAAATTAAAATCATCTGGGACTTATAGTAGTGAAACTTCCTTAGGTAAAAGAGGTACAAGCTCTAATTATGATTCTTCTAATAAAAGTAGAAGACTATAAAGGTTTACACAAACGGTAGTAGAAATGGGTTCCTTACCCCTGCTACTTAATAAGCATAAAACCAGCCCCACACCTAGTAGCCTGTATAGGCTTTCTATGTGTGCGGGGTTAAGATTAAATAAAAATTATAAATATAATTATAAATACAAATGTATTTATGATTATAAAAGGAATTAGCTCAATTGGTAGAGCAACCGTTTTACACACGGTAGGTTAGGTGTTCAAATCACCTATTCCTTACTCATGATTTATTATATTTTTCTTTATTTTCATATATTTTCCCGGCTATGCTGTTTTTTATAATCCTACGGAGTTGGGTAATAAAAACATAAAGATAGGGATAAATATATAGGTTTGCTTTATTTAGCCCATCTCTTTTCCATATTATGAGGTTACTGGGTAGTTAAATTATGGGTAAATAAACCATCAATTATAAATTATATGCCATAAAGCATGCAAAGGGAAAGGTATTATATCATATCTTTTACAACTATTAAATTAAATAAGCAATTTAAATAAAAAAAAATGACAAACGTAATAAGAAGTAATTTTCAAGCTCACCCTTTCCATTTAGTGTCACCATCACCTTGACCTATATATACATGTGCCTCATTATTACTTTTAACAACAACTGCTGTATTAACAATGCACAGTTTTCCTTATGCAAGTAATTTCTTAATGTTAGCATTTATATCAGTTGTAGGTTCAATGTCTTTCTGATGACGTGATGTTATAAGTGAGGGTACATATTTAGGTAATCATACATTAGCTGTTCAAAGAGGATTAAACATGGGTGTTGCTATGTTTATAATAAGTGAAGCTTTATTTTTCTTAGGAATCTTCTGAGCCTATTTCCATAGTGCATTATCACCTACTGTTGAATTAGGAGCACAATGACCACCTATGGGTATAGAAGCTATTAACCCTTTCGAGTTACCATTACTTAATACAGTAATATTATTATCATCAGGTGTAACTGTGACTTACGCGCACCATTCTTTAATACAAGGAAAAAGAAGTGGTGCCTTATACGGTTTAGTTGCTACAGTATTATTAGCTGTAATATTTACTGGGTTCCAGGGTGTAGAATATGCCACTTCTTCATTCACTATTAGTGATGGAGCTTTTGGATCATGTTTCTACTTAGGAACTGGTTTCCACGGGTTAACCATAGTAGCCCCATTTATATTTATATATATTTTACTTAAAACAAAAAGTTATAACTGCTCCGCTGAAAGTTCCCAGCAGAGCTCTAACGTTGAAATAGACAACAAATTATTAATTTCTATTCCTTCTTATAAAAATAAAGAAGCTAATTCTTATTATTTACAAAATAAATTTTTAGAATGATTAGTAGGATTTACAGATGCAGAAGGTAATTTTAATATAAAAATTACTGGATTAACTGAAAATACTTTTAAGAATGTTCAGTTTACATTTCAAATAGGTCTACATAAAGATGATGAACCAGTATTAAATTATATTATGAATACTTTAAAATGTGGACATATTTCTAAATCAAAAGATAGAATAAATTATTTTGTAAATGATAAGAATTCTTTATTACATGTAATATTACCTATATTTGACTCTGTTAATCTTAATAGTTCAAAGTATCATCATTTTGTAATATTTAAAAAAGCAGTTACTTTAGTAAAAGATAACCGTCATTTATCTGATGAAGGTAAATTAGAAATAATTAAATATAAAAAAGAAATGAGTGATATGTCTGGTAAATGAATACCAAGTTCTATTAATAGTCAAATTAAAATAACTAAATTTTGATTAGCAGGGTTTATTGACGGAGAAGGGTCATTTTCAACTAATAAGTTTGTACCTAGATTTAAATTAGAAAATCATATTAAGGAGTTAGAATTATATAATAAAATTAAAGAATTCCTTAATATAGGTAATATGTTAACTTCTCAAAGAATAAATAGAGTTGATAGTAACCCTACTATAGTATTAGAAGTTAATAGAATAAAAGAACTTAAAGAAGTATTAATACCATTAATATATGATAATGATACTATTCTTTTAAAAACTTTAAAGTCTGAAGATTTCTGTTTATGATTAAATTTAATTAATATCTATTATAAAGGTTATCATACCATACCTGAAGGTATATACGTATTTAATGCAATTAAATTACATATTAACAGGTATAGAATAACAACTAATATTTCTTTACTTGATAATATGCAACGTATTTCCATTTATGAAATAGAAAATCTATTATCTAAACTTTATTTAATAGATAGTCCCTATGAAATTAAACAGGGAATTAGATATTATAGAAATACTAATAAATTAGTAAGTGAAGCTATAAATCTTATTGTTATGGATAGTAGTGGTAATAATACCATTTATTCTAGTATGTCTGATTGTGCTAAAAATCTTAAGGTAGGAAGGAATAAAATTAAACACTGTTTAAGTACAGGTGAATCTTATAAAGGTTATAAGTTTGTTTTAAGTTAATATATATATTTATCATTGAAAATAGAGTCAATAGCAAGAAAGTCTTATTAAGATAATTTGCTGCCAAGTGTATATTGTTAGGCAATATATAAAGGTCCAACGACTAGCCAATAAATATTATGTTATTTTAACTTTTTAGTCTCGGGCTAATAAGTTGAAATAAAAGAATGGCATTAAACTCTACATATGAAATATTAAACTTCGATCTTTAACAAGATAAAGTTTAATGAAATTAATATGATTACATAGTCTGAACAATAATGTGAGTTATTGAAACATTTGTACATGTTATAATTGGTACTGCATTTATCGCAGTGGGTCTGTGACGTGTACTTGCTTACCACTCTACAGAAAACCATCATCTGGGTTTAGAGTCAAGTATACTTTACTGACATTTTGTTGATGTTGTGTGATTATTCCTTTTCATCTCAATATATTACTGAGGTTCTTAATTAAAACAGCTAAAATTTATATGAAGTATATCTGTAAATATACTTATGAAAATTTATCTCTAATGGTTAATTTTTGTTCAACTTTCCTTAAATGTTCTGTATTTTCCAAACTATGTTGGGAAAATAATATAGGGGGAAAACATGGGGAATGGGGGGAGCCTGCTTTGCAGGCTCCCCCGCGGGTTTCAGCCACCTATGGTGGCGGCCTTAAAAAAACTCTGTTTTTTTATGACTATTTTATCTTCTTTATTAATATATTTGAAGATGATAATGAAAAATTACCTGCAATGCAATGTTCCAATTCTGATGATAAAGAGTCTGTAAAAGAATTGTTAGGTAAAATTAACCGTGGTGAGACTCTTAACGATAAAGATAAAGAAGTATTACGTTCTTTAGAAAATGAGTATCCGGATGCTTTTGATAGAGATGATGAGAGTACCTCCTTAGAAGAAATATTAGAAGAGCTCGAAGAATATCTAGAGGATATATCTGGAGATAAAGACAATGTAGAATACGAAGAATGAGAAGAAACCGAAAAAAAAAATAGCGATAGTGATAGTGACAGTGATAGTAGCAGTGAAACAATTGTTCCTGGTCGTAATTATCCTCCATATAATAAACCTTCAAGTGAACCTTTTAAGGAATCTTCAAGTGAACCATCTAAGGAATCTTCAGGTGAACCATCTAAGGAATCTTCAGGTGAATCTTCTAAGGAATCTTCAGGTGAATTTACCAAGGAATCTTTTGGTGAATCTTCTGAATTCTCTGTAGAATATTATAACGAACCTATCGGCCAGTCTTTTAGTGAAATTATACTAGTATATTTTAAATATATTTTGTTTTTTTTTATTTAATAGCTTATTATATTTTTTTTTTGGTTTAATCAGCAGCTGCCAACATATTTATTCTACTGCGCTTATTTTTTTTTTACAAAAAAAAATTAGCGCAACCTCAGAAGTTCCAAAACTATGAGGCTATTTTTATTTTAATTTTTTTTTACACCCTTGCATAAAAAGATTAAAATAAAAAAAAAATAGAAGGCTATCCCTTATAGTACCATCTTTTATTATAGTTTTTCTTACTTTTATTGCGTAGCTGGAAAGTAGAAAAGGAAAGCTAAAGAATATTATAAAAGCATGAGCCAAGAAAAAGGGATTCTATATTATTTAAATAATATAAAGACCTTAGTTTAATCGGCAAAATACGAGACTTTTAATCTTTGTTACATGGGTTCGAACCCCATAGGTCTTAAACGGGCATAGGTTAATGGTAGACCGTTCGTCTTCCAAACGATGTGTGTCGATTCGAATTCGACTGCCCGTAATAAACTATAATAAGGGTTAGTAACTTAATTGGTAAAGGACTTTCTTGTCACGAAAGTAGATGCCGGATCGTAGCCGGCCTGACCCGTCAATTAATCTATTTAGTTTCATAAATCCCTAATTTTTTTTTTATAAAAAAGTTAGAAAGTACCCGTTTTCTATCTTTGCTTAGATAAAAGAAATAAAGTTATAAGATGCTAAAGGGGGAGGGATATAGGAAAAGTTGCCATTGGTAGGGCGAGATATTTGCTAAATATTGTGTTATACACTTGGATGTTCGAGTCATCTCTTTTCCGATATATAGTTAAATGTTAATTATTCTGGCTGCACCTTTTTTCCTGCTTCTAATAATTTACTTTTCCATCTTTTTCCCTTACTATTTGTAAGGGAAAAGTATGGGAAGGAAAAGTAGAAAAAGAAAAGCAGAAGACGCAGTCATAAAAAGAGCATAGTTTAATTGGCAAAATAGGAAGCTTCAACCTTCAAATTCTCAGTTCAAGTCTGAGTGCTCTTGTGGTTATATGGTGAGTATAGAGTACTCTAGAATTATATATTGTTAAATAGTAATAGGAGTATTTAACCAAATGCTTCATAATATATCAAATAAATATAAAGTTTATGCATGTTAGGTTCCTTAGCTTAATTGGTAAAGCGTATTTTTGATAAGGATGTGTTCGGAGTTCAAGTCTCTGAGGAATCACTGTATATTATATGCTTATAGTTTATCCCTTCCTCTAGTTTTTAGTTTTTTGTTGTAAATATTAAAAAACTTTAAAAACAGGACAAGTAAGTTTTAGGTTAACCTCCCTACCTCTTTTTTTCAAAAAAAAAATAGTTTCTGTCGCTTCTTTTTTGTATTTGTCCTTTGGCCCAAAAGGCCAAGAGACCAAAGGGAAAAAAAAAAGAAGCAAGCGCGCTGAAATCATTAAAAATTTATATATTTTTTAATGGGCGGGCCCATCACAGCTATGCTGTGATGGGGAGGGATTTGTTAGAAGTAATCCATAATATGACGTACGTTGTTACTGAAAATATTACTCATTTAAAAACAGATATATACACCAATAACAATTACATAATTTTAAAAATACTTCCTTATATCCTTAGTGGGTAATATCGCAAATAAACTTTGTATTTTGTCTTTTTTGCCTTCCCGGCCTCGCTTTTATTATTAATAATAATAATAAAAAGACATGGATAAAAGAACAAAGATAATTATAAGTGAAAACTAGGGTTAGAGGATCAGCTAAGAGTAGACTAAAGAATTAATAAATAAAAACTATAAAGAGAATTGACCGAGTGGTTTAAGGTGATAAGCTTGAAACTTATTTTGGTTAATACCAACATCCGTTCGAATCGGATATTCTCTGTGTTATATACAATACATATAAAATTTTACCCTACAATCATAACTATCTACTTTTCAAGTAGAAGTATTGGTTGGAAGGGTTCAAAGACAGGTTAGAGCCAGGTTGGTTAGGCGTCTCATTTGGGTTGAGGAATTGTTATGTTCGAATCATAATAACCTGAAATTAACTATTAATGCTAATGTTCTTTCATAGCTCCTATCTTTTAAAGAAGAAAAAGGTTTTTATAATAAAAAAAACACTAGTGCATAACTATCTAGTAGTAAAGTAAAGTAAAAAGAAAGTAATAAGTTAATATTAATTAGTAATGTATGTATTGTAATTGATATAGAAAAAAATCTATCTATACTATTTTTAAATTGTATAGGGAAGTATATAAAGAAACTATTAGGGATACCTAGCTATATATTAAAGAGAGATTAAATTTAATTTGTGTTTATATGCCACCTGGCATGAAGTAATTTAAGAAATAAAGTTAACACATATACTCTTAGAGAAATTCAGTAATAAACGAAGTGAATTGAAATATCTTAGTAACTTCAGGAAAAGAAATCAAACGAGATTCTATGATTAA
>Ga0233331_1000017_pt1 | contig 13385 bp, 14 predicted proteins | sample GEONDECOMP205_FD_180708 | JGI IMG/M metagenome (GOLD analysis project Ga0233331, IMG submission 180708) | Leaf litter microbial communities from Shasta-Trinity National Forest, California, United States - GEON-DECOMP-205 | ecosystem: Environmental > Terrestrial > Plant litter > Unclassified... | reverse complement strand
TGAGCAGTGAATGAGCAGTGAACAATTGATCAGTAGTGAATGTGAGCAGTGAACAATTGATGAGCAGTGGACAGTTGATGAGCAGTGAACAGTTGATGAGCAGTGAAAGTGGTTGTGCAGTGTGGTTTAGATTGTGCAGTGTGGTACAGGTGTTGGATAGCAGGTCCGCAGGATCAGTGCAGTTTGTGGTTCAGTAGTTCAGTTTCTATCTTCTTATCAGGGTGGCAGGACGGGGCAAGGAAAGGAGGTCGTAGCCTCCTTCCGGTGGAAGCCGGAAAACTAGGGAGTGGCAGCTTCCTTCAGGTCGTAGCCTGTAAATCAAGGGGGTCGTAGCCTCCTTCCAGTTGAAGCTGGAGAAATTGAAGTCTTTGTAATAAGGGGGTGTTGCCTCCTTCCAGTTATTTCTGGAAAACTATTTTAAAAAGGCTTCCGTGGTTTTCCCCCCAGGACTTGGGTTTCCACGTAAAAATCTTGTGTACTGTGTTGCTATGCTTTCTATGTGATGATGATGATATGATGATGATAACAATGCTGATGGTCATATAATGATAATGTGACAATGCATAATATTGAATAAGTTGTTGATTATAAAAGTTGAAAAAGTAATAAAAATTGCACACACTGATTCACCCCCCCCTCTCAGTGTCTTCAATTTCATCTCTGAAGGAACTGGGTTTTGTTTCTCCTTGTAAGGCCTCTACTATTATTAGCAAGGGCTATTATCTTCGTTCGTGCTCGAAATCAGTTCAGGAGACTCCTCAGCCTGTCAAGGATAAAACAGGATTTCAGAAAGTTGATAAGGTTCAGGTTGGGGATGTTAAAGCTTTACATTCTGTGACAAGTTGTGTTGGGGCGCTTAGAGCATCTGCCCTTAAAAAGGTTACCATATGATCCTTCTGTCCTTAAATGTTAGGGGTTTGGCTAGTCTTCCCAAGAAACTAGTGGTTTTAAGACTTATAGAACAAAATTCAGCTGATGTTATTTTTTTACAAGAAACTATGGTTGAGGGGCAGGTTTTGGTTCAGGATTTGGAACATTTGATTCATGGTTGGCAGTTCATTTCAGTGGATGCTAAGGGCAGATCGGGTGGACTTATTTTGGGCTGGAAGTCCTGTAATTTTCTTTTTCATAATGCTTGGGCTATGAAAGCAGGGTTGTGTGCTGTTTTATTTTCATTTGATTTACAAAAGGAAATATCCTTTGTTAATCTTTATGCGCCCTATCTGGACACGGAATCTTTCTGGAATAACTTGATAAAGTTGGACGTTTTCTTGTCTCCTTTTTTAGTTTTCGGGGGCGATCTTAATTTTTCCTTGGGTCTCTCTGAGATCTGGGGGGTTAAAGCTCAGGCAGATCCCTTAACTAATTTTTTCCACAATCTGTTGGAGAGCTTGGGGATTGTTGACATCAATCCGTTGGAGTCTCTGCCTGCCTGGAGTAACCGCAGAGTTGGTTCTGAGGGTATTAGTAAAAGGTTGGATCGTCTATTAGTTTCGGCTGATTTCCTAGATTGTGATTTTCTTCTCAAACAATGGATTGGGTGTGGAGGTGTTTCTGATCATCAACCTGTCTTCTTACAAATTTCTTCTCTCTCTCCTAAGGCCCATAGTCCTTTCAAGTTTAATGCAGGATGGTTGGATCATATTGATTTGGTAGATGCATTAAAAGACTCTTGGGTGCCCTATGATGCTCAGTCTGCCTTATCTCCTGCGGTTCAATTTAGTGTGAATCTTAAAAGAATTAAAGCAATCTCTATTAAGTGGTCATTAAAAAAAATGATCAGAACATTAAAGATTTGGTTGATATTGAATTTGAGTTGAAAAGATTTTATGATAGGCATTTAGGCTTTTCATCAATGGCTGATAAAGATTTGCTGATTGAGATTGAATCTCGCAAGAATTCTATTCTTCTTTTTCGGGAAAAAGAGGCTCGACAGAAAAGTAGGGCGTTATGGTTGAGTTGTGGTGATGATAATACTCCTTTCTTTCACAAATTTGCTGCTCATAGGAAATGTCGCAATTCTATTTGGAAACTTTTTGATGATTCTGGAAATCTTGTGGAAGGATCTGAGGCTATAGCTGAGGCTGGGATTCAGCATTTTAAAAGCCTTTTCAAAGAAGAAGATGATCTCCATCTTCCAGAGATTGTTCATAGTGCTGGTCATTTTCCATCTTCTGTTTCAGAGGATGAAAATGTTGAGCTTATGTAGGCTATCACTATTAATGATATCAAGCATATATTATCCATCAGCAAAAATGATAAGAGCCCTGGACCTGATGGTATTCCTGTTGAGGTGTATAGATGCATGTTTGATGTTTTGGGCGAGGATCTTTTAAGAGTCATAGAATTATCCAGGACAAGTGGCAAAATTCCAGGTATTTTTAATTCTACCTTTCTTGCTCTTATTCCTAAGACAGACCGTCCCTTATCTTTTGAGGACTTTAGACCTATATCTTTGTGTAATTTTGTATACAAAATTATTGGTAAGATTATTTCGATCAGAATCAGAAAGGTCTTGGGTAGATGTATATCTGGGGAACAGTTTGGGTTTTTGCCGGGAAGGCAGATTCATGATGTTGTTGGTGTCATTCAGGAAGGTATGCATACCATGCATGTTAAATCCATAAAAGCTGTCATGATTAAGATCGATCTTTCTAAATCTTATGATCGAGTCAGCTGGACCTATCTTCGGGTTATTCTAGCAAAATTGGGTTTCGCAGGAAACTTCATTGCGTGGGTTATGAGCAGTCTATCTTCTGTTTCTTTCTCTTTGCTCATCAACGGTGTTGCTACCAATTTCTTTAAATCTGGTAGGGGACTCAGACAGGGGTGTCCTTTGGCACCACTTCTGTTTCTTATTGTGGTTGAAGGTCTTGGGAGGGCTATTCTTCATGCTAAACTTTGTGAGACTTATCATGGTTTACCGTTTGGTAATGATACTGTTTTAACTCATGTACTCTTTGTGGATGACATAGTCATGGTTAATGATGGTTCTGAACAATCTCTTTCTACTCTTTATGAGATATTAATGCATTTTTGTAAGGCATCTGGGATGCAAATAAATGATAATAAATCATCCTTATATTTTTCCTGTATGGAAGATTCTGAAGTTATTACATTACAGAATATCTTCAGTTTTCCTGTTGACAGAATTGTAAAGGGCATGAAGTACCTTGGGTTTCATCTTAAACCTTGTAGATATCTTATTAAGGATTGGGATTGGCTTATTATTAAAGTTGAACAAAGGATTCAGAATTGGAGCTTCCGTTGGTTGTCCAAAGGAGGAAAGCTGATTTTGATAAAAGCTGTTTTAGAGGCTATACCAGTTTATTGGATGCATTTTTGGGTTCCTATGGGAGTCATAGACAAAATCAGAAAGCTTTGTTTTAATTTTCTATGGGCTGGTAAACAAAACTCTTCTGGTGTTCCTTGGATTTCATGGAAGTTACTTGCTTTGCCTAAATCTTTGGGTGGATGGGGACTTAAAGTTCCGGTTTTATTTGCTAAAGCACTTGCAGCAAAAAATGTCTGGAATATCATTCATGGTTCGGGTTTATGGGTTAAGATTGCAACTCAGAAATATATTTATCCAATGAATATTCTGGAGTGGATTAGATCTAATGCTAAAAAGAAAAAGAACATCTCTATTTGCTGGAAAGCTGTTCTTTGGGCTTTTGATCTCATTGGTAATTCTCTGGTTTGGAAGATTGGAACTGGTAAGGACGTTCATATTGGTTTAGATCCTTGGTCTGGATGTAAATGGAGACATGCTCTTCCAGTTCCTATGTTAGATAGATTACACATGGCTGGTTTTCAATTCATTTCTGATATTGGAATTCATTGTTTGTCTGGTTTGATGACTCAAAAATGGTTATCTGCAGACACTATTGGATTTACTGACCCTCTTGATATTGTTGCTTGGAATGGATACATAGCTACTCTCAAGTCTAGCCATGTTAGACTCTCTGCTGCAGCAGACTGCCTTATCTGGAATTTATCTAAATCCGGCAAGTATTCTCCTAAAGAGGGTTATGCTGAGCTTATGAATAGAGAAGTGGATTCGATCTGGTGGTGGAAAGTCATCTGGAAGATGAAGTGTCCACTAAAAACAAAAAATTCAGTTGGTTTCTTCTCTCTGGTAAAGCATTGACCTGGGATGTTCTCTGTTCTAGGGGTAGAGAAGGTCCTGGAAGGTGTTACTTATGCAAACAGAGTTGTGAATCCAATTTTCATATTGCTGTGGAGTGCCCTTTTACTCAAGCGGTTTGGTCAATTATTGAGGATCATTTGAAACTTAATAATTTATGGTATGGTGAGTCCCTGTCTGTTTGTTTTAAAAACTGGTGCTTTATTTCAGATGTGGTTCTTATCAAATCTTTACCTATCATTGTACTCTGGTTTACTTGGAGAGCAAGAAATAGGTTTTGTTTTGAGGATCTTGTCACAACCCCTGCACAGGTATCAAGCTACAGTTTGGGTATGATAAAGAATTTACCACAGTCTTTACCTGTGGTCTCTATCAGATCAATTTTTGTGGAAGATATTGATAAAACTTATGCATGGGGTTACTTTGATGGATCTGCAGCTGGGGATCCTATGATTTGTGGGGCTGGTGGTGTTCTGTTTATATCTGATATCCATTATGTTACTTTCAAAGCAGGATTAGGTTTGGGCACTAATAATTATGCAGAATTATGTGCACTTAAGCTTCATCTTAGGCTGACTAGGAAGCTTAATTTGGATAAAATTCAAGTATTTGGGGATTCCCAGTTAGTCATACACTTGGCAACCGGTAAATATCATTTACTAAATACTGAATTAGCCATGATTCTTCAAGATGTTCATTGTTTAGCTGATATTCTTGCTAATGTGTCTTTCAAACACATTTATAGGGAACGAAACTTCAAAGTAGATACTTTGGCTAAAGCAGGTGGCAGCATTATTGAAGGATCTTGGAGTATCTGTGAACAGAAAGATGCAACAATGGTGGAAACCTTTCAGGTTTTCTAAAAAGGTTTTGTGAGCTGTTGATCTACAGGTGTATGACTGTTTTTTTTATGATGGCTTCTTGCATTTAGTTTTTTTCAGATAGTTTCTTGTGATTTTCTTGCTGGTTTCTATGGCATCTTCTATGCCTAGGCACTTCTGGATTTAATGAAGTGATCAGTTTTCCTTTTTATGGCTCCTTCCTGGATATGATGCTATGGCTGATTTTTACATGCTTCATATTTATTGGTGATCTTCAAGAAAAAATTCTGAGAGTATGATATGTGGGCTGATTGGTCTCTTATTTTATCGCTGAAATGGATATATTTCTTCATTGGATGGCATGGATGGCCTTTTTATTAGCTGCTGTGTTTTTTCCAGCATGGATGGCATGGATGGTCTTTTTATTAGATGCTGTGTTTTTTTCCAGCATTGATTACAGATCTTGCTTGTTGAGACTTCTTCAGCCAGCTATTATGCTCTGGGCTTTTTTGCTTGTGATCACCTTCGATTACAGTTGATCTGACCTGATTTATCAGGAATGATGAAAAAAAGTCTGCTATGACCAGACTTGATGATTCTTTGCAGAAAAGTAATGCTAAACTTCAGGCTCTATCTGAGGTTTTTTCTTTGTATGTAATGACAACTTTACTGTTGGATCAGATTTGTATATGATAATGGTATTCTGTGCTCTTTCTTGAGGCAAATATCGATATGTAAATGACAACTTCATAGTTGAATTTTGTATAATGGACCTTTTGGGCCATCTGCTGAATGTGAATAAATATTTACGAAATTTTTCTTTGGAAAAAAAAAAGAATCCTTAAGGAAGATAGTTTATTAGACATTTGTTAGGTCTTGAGTCCTTTTTGGATAAACTATATCCATATTTTGATTTATCTTTTACCAATATCAAATATAAAGATTTTTTCTTTAGAAAAAGATTAGTGTGTGAATTCTTTCTCTTCCATGGTACTCTCCTACATTAAAATATCTCTTTAGAATGAAATCTCTTCCACCATTTATGCCAGGTTTCAAAGGATGGATCGACGGGCAAGGAATCAAAACGTTATGGGATATTTCTAACTCGAAAAACGAACCTCCATACATATAGAACAGATGGACCATACCGGAATTCTTAGCCGAAATTGAAGGAAGAAAAAAGCAGTTCTTAGATTATTTATCAGGCTCTGCGCCTGTGGCCAGAAGGAAGAGGGATATGCGCGGTTGGGGAAGTTGCATCGATCTGTACACCACTGATCAAGGCTATAATGTATTCTCGTCCATTCCTAGCACATCCATCAACCCAAAAATCTGGAAAAAGTTGTGGAAAACAATCGCGTTACCGAAAATTGACATTTTCTGCTGGACGTTGGTGCATGGGAATATTTTAACAAGCGAAAATTTAGAAAAGAGAGGGATAGAGGGGCCAGTCATATGCCCTTTGTGTTGAGAAAATAATGAAACAATTCTGCATTTATTCTTTGAGTGTAATTATGCCAGAACAGTGTGGAGTATGTTAACAGAACCGTGGTTCGACAGGGTTGAGATTCCAGGCAACGTGCAACAATGCTTTACCAATTGGGAAAAGGCATTCAAGGGAGATCTAAATAATAAAAAAGGAGTGAAAGATTGTTGGATGAAGCTCCCAAAGATCATATGATGGCATATTTGGATTGAGCGTAATCTAAGTACGTTTCGGAATAAAGCACACCTTCCAAACAAGATCGTAGCTAAAACGTAGGCTCTCATGGGAGAGGTTATTAAGACTAAGGCGGTTCCCAAAAATAAAACTAATTTGGCGGCCAATGAAGTTATTTGGATGCAAACCTTCATATTTTCATAAATAGACACAGGTGTGGTCGTGAGGAAGATGGAAAGCTGGGAAATAAGGTTAGATAAGGTCTAATTTGGAAGCTGGATGAAAGAGAGAAGAATAGTCAAACTGTTCTTTAATGGTGCATCAAAGGGGAACCCACGGATGGCGGGAGGAGGTGGAGTCATCATCAGTCCTGAAGGGGAAATAGAAATGGAATATTTCTGGAACATAGGAAATGATTCAAATAATATGGCTAAAGCCTATGGCCTTTGGCAAGGAATTAAGCAGCTGGAAAAAAAGGGAGTTGAGGAAGCCATTGTTTTTGGAGACTCCTGAATTATAATTCACGCGATGAATGGATTAAATCAAAGCCGAAATTTAAGACTGGATAGGCTGATCAAAAGAATAAAGTCTGTCTCAAAGACTTTTAGACGGTTAGAGTTCTGTCATGTGCTTTGGGAGCTTAATGATTTGGCGGATCATGCGGCTAATAAAGCAATTGGATTAGGTAAAAATGAGCTTTTGGTAAATCTGCACCAATCCTTAGAGTTACCACCTTAAGAAGCAAGAGGTTAAGAGTTGGTTTGTCTGGCTGTTGGACAGTGCATGATTGTAAGAGAAAATGCAGGCACATGAGGATCTGGTGATCATTCAACCATATTGATGTAATTTTTTCAAGTGGTTCCTATATTGCTCTTATAATTCAAAACATAACCGTTCTTGACAAAAAACAAATTCTAAATATAGTTGCAAAAACAAAATAATGGAAATGAGTGGAGTGAATCCACGCCTTAGAGGAAAGAAATTCAAAATAAGTGCATCGTAAGCCACCAAAAAATTGCAAACAATTTAATCTATAACCGCTCAAAGATTCAAAGAGTGGGAACAAAGAATAACTTTACCAAATCGCATATAAACCAATATATTGTCTACATCATAATTAATCATTGGTGACAAGTTGCCATTGATCTACTTGCTTGCAATTTAGGTCACAGTCTACAGTCGTGGATATGGAAGAGTGAAGAGTTGTCCATTACTACAAACTCTCTAGAGAAAATAATATACCACCCTTCCTCTTGTTCTCAAATATGTATATATAGAACTTGAATTCATACTTGTTGCTTGCAAAAGAGGAAATAAACTCATTAAGGCAAAGGCTCAACATGCAAACGAGGAAAAATATCGTTCTTTCTTTTGGAATGTTTTTCCATTATTGTTTGACCATTTTATTATTTTAGGATGTTTTTCTACTTTTTTTTAACATCTTTATACTTTTTACTCTTTCTATGCATGCAAGTATAATATTCAAAAGTCAAAATCAAGCTTTTAGATTTTTAATAAACAATGAAAAATGCCAAATATACCCAAAAAGGTCAAACTAGGTTTTGGAGTGGTCAAAAATCAAGGTTTGGAAATTCAAGCTTTGCAAGGATGGCCACTAAACATAACAATTCAGATTAGGGTTTTGGAAATCAATTTATTAGGTTTTGGCATAACATAATTCTATAACCATATTCAAAATGGAAACCTTCCAACAAGTTGTTGTTGACTTTTTTTATTGTTTAAGGATAATTTTCTTTCTTTCTTTTTAACAACAACATATTTATACCTTTTATCATGCCTTTTCATGCAAGGGCAATATTCAAAATTCAAAATCAATATTCTAATCTTTTAACAAATGATGAAAAAATCCAAATATACTCAAGAGGTCAAACTAGGATATGGAGTGGTCAAAATTAAAATATGGAATCAATGTCTGGAAAGTCATGCTTGGCAAGAATGGCCACTAAACATAACAATTCATATTAGGGTTTTGGAAAATAGTTTTTGGGTTTTATAAATACTTAATTTAATAGCCTCATTCAAATGGAAACCTTCCAACAAGATTCCACGTGTCACATTGAGGAACCATCCACCTGGTCAATACTACTCTTGACTCATCACTATCGAGACCTTGAACCACACCATCACTTCCTATTTGGAACCATTCCATTTAACCTATACCTTCCCTACACAGAAAATATTAATAATAGATGTGTCGAAAAATAGAATTTTTCAAAAAGCAAAAAATAAAGAAAGAGTAAGTTTGAAGGAAAGATCATCAATCTAGATTCTTTCAAAAAATGACCAAAAAAGGAAAATAAAGAAAAATCAGTCTCACTAGACTTTTATTTTTACAAGAAGCATGATTGTATGAATATCAATGTCACGTTACCTCCCTGATCTCAAGTTCTTGGAGAAAGCAACTACTAATATTAGTAGTTTAGGACTCATATCGATGTGGAAAGAACTCTAATCAATGTGTATGTCTGAATCAATTATAATGTAACTAACCTAATCGAATATTGATAGACATTAACCCTTTAGTAGTGCAAGCACAATTTGGGGTTAACAACTCTTTATATTTAATTTAATTGCTCTCTACCTCCTTTGGATCAGTGAACTACGATGACATGCATTTTTTTATTTAGCCCTGATTGGACGATGGATTATGATTTGAATGCACAATCCATCATGCTTGCCCCATGATTGATGAGAAATCATTTCACCATGTGAAATTCCTTTAATAGATACACAACTCGTTATTTTTGAGAGATCCATAGAAAGTGTGCTTATCCAAAGCCGAAATTAGCATTGGCATTTGATGGATGTTATATAATGAAACGCGATGGATCATATTTTAATGCTAACAAATAATATGATTGTTGAATCGAGTTGAGTTCAAGTAGAATATAATATTTATTTCCATGCCTTGTGCATTCCCTCGCCTACTTATCATCTCGAGGTTGCTTGTTTTGTGACTTAAGGTTGGTATATAGGAGTAAGTTTTGATCACTCCCTGTCATGTTTTGTTATGCATGGATGTGTCTAGGATGCATATGTGTGTCCTATATATGTTATCTATAATGTATTTTTGTTGTTTGGCACTGAGAGATGGAGGCATGCCACTACAAAATGCTTCATCTCCCTCATGTCTCTTCATATTTTTAATTACCTTGTTAGTAATTCCTCATTAATATGTCTATTGTTACAATGCTCTCCCTCTCTCTATCCTCTAATAACATTCTCTAATTGAAAACTTTGTAGCCATGGTGTTATTTGGGGCATCCTCTTTAGTTCATATTTAATGCTTCACTTCCATTTCATCCGCATGTTTTGATCTAATGGTTCATAAAGTTATTTTCCCTTCTTCAGTGAGCTCTCTGAAAGTCCCAAACTCCAATCCATTTATGACATGTGCCATTGATCTGCAATCTACATTATGCCCCTTCTCATCAACTCAATGAAGCCTTTACTTTTATGCCTACCATGCATTATACATCTATCAGTATCACTTTGGTCCATTGATACTTGATGCCTCTCAAACCCATACTTTGTCTAATATTTTTCCAATGCCTTTATGATTATGTGGTGAAATTCAAGGTGATTTGATCTTTGATGCACCATCCATTTCAACATCCTATAAATATGTTAAATCCTCCTTGTTTTCTAAAATATTTATATACTTCAAGCCTTCTTTCTTTGAAATTATTCATGTGCCCTTTGTGAGTTCACCATTCTTGGAGATATCTCTTGATAATCCATTCACACTCAATTTTTTACTTAGATTCCAAACCATCCTCAATATGTACACTCATGTCATCCTTGGTGTTCTCAAACTCAATATCAAAGTACCTGCAATGCTCTTGCATCATAGTCCCCAAGTAAATTAAAAATCACCTCCTCATTCTTAAGTGTCATACCCTCATCTCAATTACCCCCATGATTCCTCATCTTCAATGTGCTAATCTATTCTTGGAACAATGATCTTCAACAATCATCACTTCTACCTATCTTTCTAATTGCCAAGGTAGTCTTCACAACATCTTCTTTATACTAGAGTTGTCAATCACTCTTGCAACATCTACCCAAGTCGCAATTATTGGAGTCATCGACACTTATTTTACTTTCTAGAGTCTTCACTCGCTCAATGAAATTCACCATTGTTTTCTTGTAGTCTTCACTCTTCTACAATCTCTGTCATCTTGTTCATATTTCTCCCACCTTCTTCGTACTCATTCTCTTTGCAATATTCTCCTCTTTCAACATCTCATTCCACAAGGTCTCATGTTCCTTGTCTCATAAGTGTTACCATTTATGATATTGCTGGTTCCACTTGCAATTATTGTAAATATTTTTGGATTAGGAAGATGGAGAGTCTACGTGAGAATCCAAAGATCCCATTGGAAGATGAAGTCCAACAGTCACATCAGTTGTATAAATAAAGAATTCTGAATCAATAAAAATCAATCCATGAGTTATTATCTCTGACAAGTGGTGTCAAATCCTTTTGGAAGATGAAGTCCAACAACCACATCAGTTGTACCAATAAACAATTCTGAATCAATAAAAATCAATCCATGAGTTATTATCTTTGACAAGTGGTATCATATCCTGGTGTAGAGTACTATAACACCCGTTGCTCAAACCTGGCATTATGCTTTCCTACAAAATCTTCCATATGTTCCTCATCTCTCCATCCTACAAGATGCCTAGCATTATGTCCATGATTTCCTTCTACAAGTTATGGCGTGTTGTCCTCCACTAGACCACTTGCCCATTTTGTCTTGTTAAGTCTTCTCTTGGTGGTTACACTAATTTTGGTTATCTTCCCCTCGATTGTTACCTTCTTGCTCTATCAACTGAGGCAGATACAATCTCTATGTGAGATCCCTCTACAATTTCTTCTCTCTGCATGTTAGTTTCATCTCGAGCTATCATTGTGTGTGGAGCTAATGTTGATGCTCATTGAGTGTGTGTTCTAGCTAGAAAAAAAACTTTAGACGTAAAATATTGCGGTGACTACTTGTTGAATGCTCTTGCTCTATACATTGGGTGTTCCCATTTATGTGATTGGTGCGAACCCTATGACACATATTTGTTTCATTCCACATTCTTAGGATGAGTTGTTTGATAAACATGGGGCTCTGTATGTTTTTGTATGCTTGCTAAAAGGCCATGTCCAAGCCTAGACTCGACACACTCATGGATTTAGAGGAAGTCTGTTTGGAAGTTTTGAAGGTGCTTAAATATTGATGGCCATTTGAATATGATATTGCAATATGTGGAATAAATCTCTTCATCTCAGACTCACAGCACCGTGGACCCTAGATCCTAATTGTGTTGTGAATTTATTGTTATCATCGTGAACCCTAGTCCATGAGGAGATCACTGTAAAGAAGATCAGAGTGAAGAGCATGTGGTGGCACTCTTGTGGTGAGCTCTCAAGAGAGACATGTTTATCCGTGTGTTGCATGGAACCTGAAATCTATCTCTTGAGGTGCACTGAATAGATTTGCGACCTCTCTCAACGATTAGTGTGGTTGTTGGGATGTTCCTTCTCTATGCCTTGAAGTGTTGCTATCTCCCCTGGTGTGTAGGCTCTATTCTAAACCCTAATTTTTGAGTGTGAAGTGAGCATACCATGGTCTCCATTGACTACTGCATACTTGTATTGAGTATATGCCAACGTAACAAACCTTTAAGTGAAGAGCCACATCTTGATTATTGTTTGAATACTCAGTTGAAGTTTGAAGTGTCAAGACTCTGGATTGGTCTCATTGTTGTGTGGGTTATCCAATTCTCCAAGTGCATGTCTATGGACTTCTCTATGCACATAGACTTCTCCAAGTGTGAAGGTACTATGTAATAAAGATTGATTGATATTTTTGTGTTTTTATGTTTCAATGAACCGATATTGGTGCATTGAACTATTGAAATTGTTGCAAGAGTGAAGCTGAGTTGCTAACCTTGGAGTTGGAATGAAGAGCTATTGTGACCAGCATCAATTCTTCTCTTAGTGACCGTGAAGACTGGTAAATACTGGTAAAAGCATTGGAATGTTGAATGCATTATTTGTTTGTTGAAAAGCTCCACATCTTGTTTGTACGAAGCGTGAAGTAGAGTTCTATCATTAGAGTGCGTGAGTAGCACATTCATATAATTAAATAGTATATTAAAAAGGAAAAATATGCCCTCATCTAGGACTATATTTTGGTGCTTTGAAGATACCACAACCATTTCATATGATGTGAATGATGGCAGAGATTACCATTTTTAGTGTTTTAAATCACCACAAACAATTGAAAAGACCTAGATCTATAAATAATTTATTGAAGAAGAGATTATCAGTTCTGTACTATTTTTGTAAACAAGGTGGAAGAGACTTAGACCTGCACCTTTTCTTCTTTGCTTCCCAAACAACATTTATTTGCATGTGATAGACGTTAAAATTGTAGAAGATGCGTTCTTTTGCATCTACAGTTGAAGTAGTAAGGACCCTTTGTCATTCTCAAAACCAGTCCAAGGGAGAGAATAGAAGAAGAGGAAAAGGAAGAAGAAATTTCAAATGTAGGGGGGTAGAAACAATTTATATAGAAGACCATACTTACAGTGTAAGCACTATAGGAAGAATGGACATGAAGCATATTATTGTCGAGCCCCTTGGGACTCCATCAAAGAAAGACATAACCAGAATAATGAAGACAAAAGTAAGAGCCAGGAGGCTGGTAAGATCATGAATCTTCTCATTGTATTGTTG
>Ga0233331_1000014_pt1 | contig 15282 bp, 7 predicted proteins | sample GEONDECOMP205_FD_180708 | JGI IMG/M metagenome (GOLD analysis project Ga0233331, IMG submission 180708) | Leaf litter microbial communities from Shasta-Trinity National Forest, California, United States - GEON-DECOMP-205 | ecosystem: Environmental > Terrestrial > Plant litter > Unclassified... | reverse complement strand
TGTTCCTTCAATCTGTTTTGGTCATCACTCTTAACTCTGCTGTACCACTGCTCACTGCTGCTTCATTAATCTCTGCTCATCTTTTCTGCTCATCAATGCTGCTCATCATCTTGGCTCATCATCCCTGCTGCTCACATCATCATTCTGTCAGGCACATCATGCTGATCATAACCATGAATACATCATGCTGCTGTCAGCATCATCCAACAATCATCATATCAATCTGCTCTGCATTTGGCACTAGTTATGTCACAACCCACTTCAGTGGCTGTAACTGCCCAGTCAACTCAATTGTGTCTGTCACCATCCTTTCAGCTGTCAAATCAATGTTGTCAATCATGAAGAGGTTTGCTCATACACTGCTCATGCAAGTCTGGTCATATATAAGTTTCCTGCTGCTCTAAGATGTGTCATTCATCATACCTTTGTCCTTCACAATGATCTTTAAAACTAAGAATACCTCTGGCTACCTATAAGCTTGAATATGCATATAGTTAAGCCTCAAAGACAGTCATGTCTTGGTCAGACTTTGACTCAGTTATCTCAGTTCTCTGTCATATCACTTACACATACTATCACTTCACACATCACACTTTACATACTGCTGTACTACTGCTTGTACACTACTATACACACCCTCAGACTTCATCAGTCATGCAGACCCAGTCAATTCTGAACTTGTGCATACCATTGTATATATTTGACTGTACATTCTTGTCTACTTTACAAACTTTAGTTCATGTATTAACTGATACTGTGCTTTTCCTGGGATGCCTTAGATGGAGATGCCCTTCAGTGAATAATTTCAGACTTATGATAAAACTCAAACACAACTCAGACTGTGGCTATTTACTCCATGTATGGGGTTATTGTTTGCTGCTCATCTTTCAAAATTAAGACTGTAAAACATAGATGCCATTAACATACCTTAATCAAGCTCAGACTTGTTCACCACCGAGGGTCTCAAAGACAAGTTGGTATGACCCTACCTCATCACAGCATGTAGATATGGTAGCTTGCTGCTACTGCTGGTCACCATTGAGAGCCTTTAAAAGGCTTGAACTCTGTGTATGCTGCCTGAATTTTTTTTTTCTTCAGTCCACTGCCTCAGTCAATTGCTAGATTGTTATCATTTCCAGGAGGTTAAGCACTGTCAAAACCGAGTACTGTGACTCTCCTTGCACTGCTGCTGTCATTAGAATGATACACAAAAATTCAAAAGATAATAAAAGAAAAATTCAGACTTATAAACAATATATCAGACTTAAAAAAAATATGTCTGCTGTTTGCTATCTCGGGCTGCAACAATTTTTCTCTGTGGCTGCTATAGCACCCATGAATTTCCTCAGTGTAATGCCTCAGTTCAGCTGCTTATCTGGGCGAGTTAAAGATCAGCATGTGATTTTGACAGAGGTTGAACTGTCTTTACTATGCCACTGTCTTCACATCTTCATCAGGATCAGATCTGACCTCACTGTTTTCAATTTGTTTCTTGGATGGCCAAACAGAGGTAGGTATTGCAGAAGCTGCATGCTTAATGAACTTCCTTTTATATCTGCAATAAACATACATCTGTACCCATGCTTTTTCAAGGAATGAAGTACTAGCAGAATAGCCCAAATTTCATGCCTGAATGAATACCAAGATAGATCTGTGTTTTGCAATCAATCTTTGTATAGATGAATAAAAATTTAAAACTTCACACATTCAATCAATAATTTGATCACAAGCTGTTAGGGTCTGCAGCAAGAAGTCAAGAGATCATCAAACCATGGGTTCTTGGACATTTAATACTGCAATCAAATCATTCTGACATTCTTACACAGGTTTTGCTTTGGCAATACTGACTTTTCAACCCACAGTCTCAGTCCTCACTCTTCAACTCCACACTGCCACAGTCACACTCATTAGCAAATGGTCAAACTCTTGAAGTTTGTAGTAGCTTTCTCTCCCACGATTTGGACAAAGAAAAAAAACTTCACTGCTCCACAAAAATTTCCTCAGCCAGCAAGTTGTCCACAGAAAATTTCCACACAAAACGAGCTGCTCCCAAAAAAAATTTCCACTGCTCCTGCGGCTGCCTCAGAGATGGCCGAAATTTCCATCTCAAAAATGAAGAATTGCGTGGGGTATTTATACTAAATTTTTACCTCATTTTGGAGCCGACCTGTCGTATAAAATTTTTAATGAGCCGACTTCTAACCTTTTTTTTTTATTGGGCCGACTTCTAATTTTTTAATCTGGGCCGACATATGCATTTCTGGGCCGACATAAAAGGATCCTATAGTATAAATAGGGCACATCATTCTCAGTTGGTGGTTCCAGATTATTCATGTCGTTGACATGTACTGAAGAGTTTCTTCTTGTCCTCTTCAATGCTAAGCACATAAATAAATAAAGAGGCAGCCTTCAAGCACAAGGGAATCAGAACAATCTGCTCATGTATTCAGCATAGTGATGCAGCAGAGCGTTTAGGGTCTTGGTGACCCCCTGTATCATATTTGGGCCCTGGGCTATTAATGGATACTAAAATCCAATCTGTTTACCTTTATCCACATCAGAGGGATCGTGTCACATGGCTAGACATTTCAGTCATGTTTGTTGCTCATCTGTTTAGTACTCTACCAAATTAAAGTACATATTCACAGCTATCCCAACGAATTATAGATACTGTAGCTGTGGACAAGTATTCTTGAATAGGCAAATATAATTTACAATATTCTGAAGAATAAATGACCGGAAAACTTATTGAGCACATCCAAGACATCTTTACAACTACCACCGTGTTCATCCAACTAAGGTAATTCGATTCCACCAATATGGCTAGTTGAACAAAATCTAAATCATGAAAAGTAGCATTATGCTCCTATACACATTCACCTGAACAGAATGGTCAGCATAGCCAATATTATATTCTCTTTGAATGGTAATCCAAATAGACCAATTTGTTGAGCTAAATTGATTAAGTCCACAACTTTGGATCACTACGATTACCAGGTTCGTGTATTGCAACTTTACAGCTTTCCATATATTAAGTCAATTTTCAACAGGCCACCCTCTCAACATGATGATGCCATCCCTTGCCCAGTTGATAATGCATTGGAAGTCTTCATTTAACAACATAATGATGTCAAGTATCTATACGCATGCCTTCATATTCCATTGCCTACCACTTGGTAATCTCTAGAACTTTGCATTGAGATGTACTCATATTCTGGTCTAGTTTCTTGCAGTCTACTTAGGTAGTAATGAATGTGCACAATGATCTCAGTGATCGCTTACAAGATTGTACCTAAATTTTAGACTGCATTGTACATGGTGACATTAATGACATCAAGTCCATGTTGGCATCAATGACAATTTCACCAACAGATATTTACAAGCAGTTCGTTCAGGTCCCCTGGATCAACCCTCCGCGAGGGTTGCGCCCGAAGATGGCCTTTTATGCTGGACATTTCCTAGAGATCAGAGACGGGCTCATTGTCCAGCCCAAGTATACGTTTCGTCATTGGATGCCTGCTCTTCGGATCCCTCTTGGACAGTTCAGGGTAGGATCACATAGACTCCGGGTAGAGTTAGATCACCAGATCGATAGAGTAGATAGGATCTGCCAGCTGTGCCACCTACGGGAAGTGGAAACCGAGTCAAATTTTATCTTCAGGTGTTCCGTCTACTATTAGATCAGAGGACGTTTCTACTGCTTGTTTAGAGGGCCCCAAACTCTAGCCACTTTCTTCAGATACACCGATCAGAGATGTCTAGCACTCTATATTCAAGAGGATCTCAGGTTTCGAGCCCAGATCCTCCAGCCTCCCACTAGACCAGACATCACTCAGCGGATCACCACGGTCTTCGACATACTACCGCCATCCAGGGGCACAAAGAGATCCACTGGTTCTGATATCGATCCTACCCCTAGATCAGTAAAGGTTGGGGGCTCTCGACCCATGAGATCTCAGCGGAGGCCCTGCACCAAACCTCCCCCCCGGAGACGCCCAGGACCTTCCAGATCCCACCAACAACATTCCAGAGGGTGACCCGCACCTACCGGCCCCGATTCAGGGCAACAAACAATCTTACAGTTCACTCAGTTTTCTTCGTTCAGCCTCGGATGTTAGGAGTACCAGACCTTCCTCGGCATTCTCGGCTCCTGGATCTGGTCCACTTGAGCTCCTTCGCCCCTGTACAGGACTACACGACTAGAACCAGAGCATGACTTCTCCCATGCTTCGGCCTAGCTCGACTGGATTTTCTTTACCTCTGTTTATTTCATTTTTTATATTGTACTCTCTTTAAGGGAGATCGTTTGATACTCCCACATGCATACCCTATCATTGTAACCAGCAGTCCCGTTGACTTACTTTGTGGTCATTAGTGGACATTAGTAAAATTATCTTATCTTATCTTATCTTATCTAGGTCATAAGACATGGAAATTTTTTGGCCCTACCCTCATTTTTCACTGGTTCGGACCTTTGAAGGGGAAATTAGTGTAGATGCCTTGTGTAGAAGTCTTCAAAATTTAGCACAGGTGCTAACAACGGCTCCAACTCGGGGATGCTATCCTCTTTGTGAGGTAGCAAAGAACCACGTAGACCAAGTGCCTTCAACTTCAAATTCGCCTGAAAAAGAAAACTAAATGACAGCCCCTGTTGGAGACCTTACTGGCTTCACCTCGAGCTTTAAATCTAATAGGGGGGCTATCCACACATGCAATGTTAAAATAAAATGGTATATACAATGAAAATTGAGCTGAACTTACTTTTACAGAAAATAGTGTTTGAGGAGCCTCCCATTTACAGGAGCTCCAAATACTAGACCGCCCTCCATCTCATCCAAAACATAGGCATTCTTTCCTCTGAAGGCTACAATCTCAATTCTCTCATAGGCATGGATCAAATTTGTGTGCCAAGCTTTCTTATTATCCTGCAATAGCTTCTTGATGATTCTCATGAGGTTCTTGTTTGAAGATTCAACCAACCCATTTCCCTGTGGGTAGTAGGCTGTGGAGTTTCCCAATTGTATGTGATATTTGGAACAAAACTCAACCATTTTCTTTGATTTGAAAGCAGGAGGATTATTAGTGATTATCTTCTTGGGGACCCTAAATCTTGACAGGATATGCTCCTCCAGAAACTGCATAATTACTGTCTCGGTAGCTTGTCTTCTGGGGATGGCCTCAATCCATTTTGTGAAGTAGTCAGTGGCAATGAGGATCCACCTGTGTTGTCCTGAGGAAGATGGATTTATTTCTCCAATGAAATCTGTCCCCATTGCTGGAAAGGGGCTTCAACCTGTATGGGTTTCAAAGGAAATGGTAATAACTTCCTTCTTCCCTCAAAGATCTGACATTTGTGGCAGGAAACAACTTTCTTATGAGTGTCGGAGAAGATGGTGGGCCATTAGAACCCTTCCCTCATGATTTTGTTTACAGTGTCCTTCCAATAGTGATGGCCTCTGCATTCTTCTGTATGGAATTCCTCAATGAGCCTCTTTTCCTCCTGCTCATCCACACAGTTCAACAGCACCCCTCCTGGCTCCTTCCAATACAATTTTCCCTCCAAGACGCAGAACCTAGATGCTTTTTGCTTGAGAAACCTGGCCCTTGTCCTGTCCATACCTTATGGGCCCTGCAGATGTTGTAACACAAAAGTGATATCAGTGTACCACGGGGATGACAGAAAAGCCTCACCTACTGGGGGACCTGGCTGTTTCTGAGGATTTTTCTCTTTTGCTGACAACTCACCAATCATGTGAAGGCTGAGAATATCGCAGCTGGATTGGGCCATAAGCTTGGCTAGTCCTTGGCCTTTAATCAACTTTGTGGGCTTGATCTCCAGGTCATACTCAAGCATGACTGCTATCCACTTTCCCCTTCGTCCCTCAGGATCAGGATCAGGTTGGATCAGAATATCCTTTACAACACTGGTGGGGACATGAGCAATGATATGGGAATGTAGGATGTACAATCGAAAATCCTTTAAGGCCTGCACCAGGGAATAAGCTTGCTTATCCAGGATATTATACTTCAGGGGAGCATCTCTCAGAGTCTTGCTGTAAAAGCAATGGGCTGTTCATGTCTCTCATGATTCTTCTGCAACAATACCCCTGCCACTATGTGCTCTGAGGAAAATGAAAATATGAGGAAGTCTTTAGAAAAATCAGGGCTTGCAAGTACAGGTGCTTTAGATATGGCCTTCTTTATGTCTTCAAAGGATTGTTTGGCTTCAGGAGTCCACTTGATTTCTTTATCCTTTCCCAGCATATCAGTTATATATTTCACTATTTCAGCAAAGGCAGCAATAAATCTTCTCAGAAAATTTACCTTTCCCAGAAAGGATTGAACCTCCACCTTATTTCGAGGGAGGTCAATTTTGCTGATCACCTCAACCTTCTTTGGATCTATCCTGATGCCTTTCTGAGAGATTATATGGCCCAGCAGCTTCCCTTCTTTCATAGCAAATAATTCTTTCTTTGGATTCAGGGAGATGCCGAACTTTCTGCATTTTTTGAACATCCTCAGCAGGTGTGCAACATGTTCTTTATCGGATTTGGAAAAAACAATGATATTGTCTAGATAGATGACCATAATTTTGTCTTTTTCATCATCGAAGGCTATTTCCATGGCCTGCTGGAAGGTTGCCATTGCATTCATCAGCCCAAATCGCATTTTAGCATACATGAAAGTGCCCCAGTGTGTGGTGAAGGTTGTCTTCTCTTGATCCTCCGAGTGCATCACGACTTGGTTATAACCTGAGAAGCCATCCAGAGTGGAGATCCTCTGTGAACCCACTACTCTCTTCAAGATATGGTCCATTTTGGGGAGTGGGTAATGGTCCTTCAAAGAGACTCTATTCAAGTTCCTAAAGTCAATGCATATTCTTATTTCCCCATTCTTCTTCCTAACAGGGACCAGATTTGCCACCCAGCGTGAAAATCTGAGGGCCACAATGATCTTGGCCTCAAATAACTTCTTGATTTCTTTTTCTATCAGGGGCAGCAGTTTGGGATTCATCCTTCTCAGCTTCTGTTTGAAAGGCATCTCGTCCTTCTTGATTGGTATGGTATGTTGGATTATGCTTGTATCATATGCCTTAAGGTTGCTATGGCTCCAAGCAAACACATCTGAGTATTCTGTCATCAGCGAGATGTATTTTTTCTTGGCTTCTGATGAGAGGGTTCTTGATATCTTGATGGCCTTGGGCTGATCTTCTGTCCCAATATTTACATCCTCAACATCTTCACAGATTGGGACCAGTTGAGGTTCTTTGGCCACATCATTAGGATCAAAAAGTTTTTTTAAAGGAACTAGGCCCCTGGGGATAGAGTTACCTTTCAGCTGCAGGATCTCTTTTCCAGAGAGGGTGTTCACATATTCCTGCTATCCATCAGCCTCCTGCAACTCTGGTTCCCAAGCTTCCGAAGTTTCTCCGCCATCATCATCTTCAACAAGAGCAACATCCTCCTCTAGGGGCATTTCGTTGGGATCAACAGTCTGGCCTTGCAAGGGTTCTAGAATCTACTCATCATACCAAGCTAGTGTTACTCATCATACATATCAAATAATCACAGGGTATAGGATAGATCAAAATGCAAGTTAGTTATTCAATATCAAATGTAACCATCCATATAATAACGTCAAGGCACACAATTTAGTACAAACTGCAATATGTAGGATACATCATCTGCTGCTACTGTGAGGCATTGTCAGCCAAGATCCCAATCATCTGTCAAATAGTGGGAAAATCTACTGTAACCAAGGTTCTAAAATGTATGACAAGGGACCCCAAAATCATGCTAAAATATCATTCTGTCCTACAATAGAAGAGATAAAAGCATAATATTCTTTGTTTTGCTGACAAGGGATAAGTTTTCATCACCTCCTCCCTGTTGCTTGGCTCTGTACTCCTTGTGAGTCTCCTCCTGAATGTAGTCTCCGCTAGTCTGGTATGTTTTCCTGTACATAGATCCCTTTCAGGAATGGTCCCCAAGACGTAGGGAAACCATTCAGATCCATATTCACAAGTTCTGTTTCAAGAATCTTCTCCCCGACCGCTGCAAGTTGATGACGTATCTATGTGATCCTCATAAGGTAGCTGGTAACATTATTTTATTTAGTCATTTAGACATCTCTGAGCTTATTCCTCAAAATTATTTTTTCTGTTTAGGTTATCACTCTTGAAGATACTGACTAGGGCATCTAACATATCCTTTCCCTTGGTCTTCTTTTCCACATGCGGGTTCTATTGATCCTTTACTACATTTGGGATTTGTCTTTGGGCTTTGATCTCCCTTTTCTCATGTGCTGCCTTCAGTCCTTCATATGTCGGTATGGTCACAGTCTTATCAACAATATCCCAATCTCATGCTCCTTTAAGAGCAATGTAACCCTTTCCTTCCATGACAAGAAGTTAGATGCCCCATCTAGCCTGTCATTGAACCATAGACTGTTAGCTGCCATGCCTGGATCTAATGAATAAAGTTGTTGTATGCTTTAACACTCATTGGACCTGCTGCTGAGATCTCTGGATTTTATAGATCTGCACTCAAAACATTTGGATCTGCTTTCCCTATAGAGCATAAGCTCTAATACCATGTTAATTTCTTAAAACTAGTGCCTAGGTAACAATTTCAGATATGATATTATAATACTATTTGGAATAAATTAATTGATAATTTTTAGCGGAAGCAAAAACTAATAAAACAACTCCAACAAACACACAGTGATTTCCTGGTCTTCAAACCAGTTCATTTTTGAAATAATTTCAGAACTTACAAGAGCTCTGAGACTCGGGAAAATGGTTTGAGGAAAAATACTAGTAACACAACAAATTTGCAAATTTTCCAGGTCTTGAAATTCTGCTTGGAAACACCCTCAAACTAAGTCATACGGTCCATATGGCCTCTGCTATATGATTGACACTATAACTCTGCCTGCAATCTTTGCTGGCTCACACATGCGGATGCTACAGTGAAATCCGTACACTGTATGACCTGTACAGATTCTACTGTACAGCTGTATTGTACGACTTGCTTCTCTTCTGCTTGTTGCTTTGTCTTTTCTCCTTGCCAAAGTCTGAAAATCAAATGGCCTTCTTTGATTCTCTCTTACTCACAAAACTTGTGAATTATAAATGTGTGTTGTCTTATTCCATGTTTCCTTTTTATAATTTTGAGTTGGGCGAAATCCCTAATCTCAACGATCAAGATTAAATCTAATTTTGACTTGAGATCAATGACTCACATTTAACGTCATTAATGCGTAACCTTAGGCACTTTTTTCAATTAACTTAAACTCACTTTATAAAAAAACATTCACTTAATAAAGTAATAAAGTAAACTTCCATGTCTAAGAAACATTTAATGACGATTTCCATGGGTTAGACACATCCCACAAAATTACTTGTTCGAGCTACAGTCATCAGCAATTTGGAACTACCGTTTTCAGCTATGGGAGATTAAGTATTTAAGTTAAGTTCCGTTCAATGTGAGGTAGATTTTTGTCCTTAGCCCTCACATTGTCTTAGATATAATTTTTCTTTTCTTTATGAATAAAAGTTGTGTCTGAGGACACTTTTCGTATTTTTGTGTCACAACCTGAGCATCATCATGAAAAACATGACAATGCTCAAAGATACCTGAATTTGAGGGTCACAATATAACTTCCTTTCTTGTATATCTTCATATTCTTCCTATAGTGTTGATACATTCAAACTCCAATCTATAAGAGAAACATAAAGAACTGAACTGGGTGTTTATTCAAGAGAACTTTTGGATCAAAGGGGGGAATGTTAAAAAAGTGATCCGAAAGTTAAAAAAATTAGTTTAGGAATATGTTACACTTGTAAATCGACACCTATCACTTCATGTGAATATGTGATTGGGTGTCAATGATTAGTTATTTGGAACTACCGTTTTCAGTTACAGGAGATTAACTATTTAAGTTCAGTTTTGTTCAATGTGAGGTAGATTTTTTCCCTTGGCCCTCACATTGTCTTTGATGTAATTTTTCTTTTCTTTATTAATGAAAGTTGTGTTTGAGGACACTTCCGTATTTTTATGTCATAATCTGAGCATCATCATGAAAAACATTCCAATGCTCAAAGATATCTGAAATTGAGGGTCAAATATAACTTCCATTCTATGATTATGCTCTATCACCTTGTCAACTGGATAAAGAGTGGATGTTGCAAATGCCAAAGCATATGCTTGAACATTGTACTCGATGCACAGTTTCTAGTTATTTGGTTTAGGGCCAATGCATATTTATGGGTATAATGGATGAGGTGAAGGCTAAAGGAGTAAGGAGGTATGTATTATTCTATGTCAGTTGAACTTAACTCATTTGTTGTTACATCATTATATCATGTGTTTGTTTAAATGTAGAGGTAATGTAGTGTAGGTAAAAGAAGGTGGATGGCTACTAATGAAATTGTTGAAATGTCTTGGTGTGAGAGATATGGGTTAGTGAGTAAACACATAGGAATATGGTGAGTTCTCTTTTGGTGCAAAACCCATGTATTCTCTGCTATGAAATCAACCTTGTTTCAAATTCAATCATTGTCCTCCCTCCTTGGCTAGTTAGCGTTTGCAATTTCGGTCTTTGCACAATATATACCTAATTTGGATGTTATTTTTTTCCTTTGTTTAGTATAATATTTCTCATGAGTTTTTAATGTATTTTTCAAGGTTTCTCATGGTATTTTTTGGTCTCTATCTAATATTTTGTGGTTTAGTGGTTGGAGAAATTAAGGCTTGTCCTAACAACCCATTTTGTCGATATAGATAAGTGTAGTGAGTGAAGGTGAAGTTTGAGGCGGTATGTATGGTTCCATGCGTGTTTGTTAAAATATAGGCATCTTACATTATTTGTCATTTATTCGATTATTGAGTGCAATGCTATGTAGGTAAAGGAATGTGGTGGGTCACTGATAAAGCTATTGAAACATCTATGTGAGAGAGATTGTAGTATACCATGCAAAAGAAAACGCAAAGGTGAGTTTTCTTTAGGTTTATAATTTTTTTTCAAGTGAGTACTTCGATTTATTATTCCATGCTGTAATACCTCCTCGTAACATTTTGTTTTAAGTAACTTTATTTAAATTGTAATTGTGTGATGGAAACTAATAATTTTGGTAGAATTTATTCTTAATATAAATATGATCTGAATACGGAAGTTAGGTAGCCATGCAGTTAATTGACAGAAAGCTGAGTTTACGACAGTAACTAAATCCTCAACCATTGTTACGAAGAGAAGTGGCTAGTCTTGGAGGGAGTTAGTTATTAGCTATGAAAAGTCCTAGGCAAGTGAAGGAAGGGAATGCAAAAGAAAGAAACAAGAAAAATGAAGAGTGCTGTCAGAGATCACCAAGTGTGGTGTAGGCTCTAAGAAGAATACAAAATAGCGCAGATCTGCCAATGAACATCTAAGGGATGTCAAGCTCTGAAATAGAACTGCCAGTGAGCTCTTGAAGAGCTAGGTTATGAAACAATTAAACTCTATCCATTTAGATTGGTGGAAACTTGGATACAAAGGAAGTGAATCTTAAACTTAGGATTCTGGGCAATGGGGTGGAACTCTTGTAGACTGTAAAGTTTCGAGATTCCTAAGGCTGGGCGGTGCATCGCTGTTGATTTCCAAGTTTCAGACAGAGTTAAGATATGTTCACTAGAAAACCAAATCTTTGTTTGCTTATAATCTTGAAATTATGTATATCTTAGTTCTCTGTTATGAACAAGGGTTTAATATTGATGATTTTTTAGGAAATCTTACCATGGTGAAATATTTATAAGGATGATTGAATTTTCATGAATAGTACTAGTTAGTACTACGAATGTTTATCATTTTAGAAGGGTTTGTTAATAGATAAATGTATGGATGGAAAATTAACCAGTACAGATATTGCATGAAACACTAACCTAAATCAAACCATAGACACCATCTGGTGGCATTCTTTTTAAATTAAAGCAAAATCCCGTGATTTATACAAAGAACTAGGGTTAATCTAATCGTTGAATAAACAAATAAATTTCTTTACATTCAACTATCACTCAGCTCGAAAAGGATTTATAGCAGAACCATTATTATATAATCTTAAATAAGTATTGCTAATATAACAAGCACAGTTACAACAAATCCCCATAAACAGTGAAATACACATGTCGTAAACGATCCCACAAGCATTTACGATTTATAGCAGAAATGTGATTATATAGTCTTAAAGAAGTATGGCTAATACAACAAGCGCAGTTACAACAAATCCCCATAAATAGTGAAATACATAGGTCGTAAACGATTTACCACAAGCATTTACATACTCAAGGAAGTATCACCAGTATAGCTGAATAACCTTAAGAGAAATCCATATGAGAATGGAACTACATAGGTTGTAAGGGATTATTAACAGAAAACATTTTTATGTATTTAATTAATGAAGAGCCTCCATTACAGGCAGACAAGTAGTAGAATACACATATGCTTCGAACTGTCATAATTGTCCCAAATAACTCTTGACACAACAACTTTAATATCTTTCTTTTAAACCCTAATTAAAGAAAAACGACAGCAACACCATTATCCTCACCAAAATTACAGTAAGAAAGAGAAATGTTAACTTAAAAAGCCAACTCTCCATTCTCAAAGGTGAACCCGAAAACATCAGTCTTTACCATGATAAACATCAGCCGTTGCTTCTAGCTTCATGCCACCATCTACTCAAATCACATGGGTAAGACAAAGAGGATAAACAAGGACTTACTCCGGTATCCTCTATGTATACTACCCCGTAAAATCCTCAAGTCGAACACTGCAACAACGGATTGGTGCACACAGACATAGCAGTTAAGCGATGAACGAAAAATAAAGTACACAGCTAAAAAGAAATTAAAATACGCAAGGGTAGAAAGGAATTGATACCTAGAACATCGATTTGAGGGGGAAGAATTTCCAGATACAATTTTGAGAAGACTAATTGTAACCCTAGATCCATGAGCTCTTCTTCTTTTAACATTTACATGAAGTAATTACAGAATGCGTAAGGTTGTTATACTCCCTTACCATTCAAGGAAACAAAGCCTAAGTTTATCTAAATGATGGAACTAATAGTTTCCATCCATTAGTACTTAACGTCGGTTTGTTACCTTGCCCTCCCATGGCGACGTGGGAACAATATAACCACTATTGAAAAGTTGAAACATGACAACCTCGCGACCCTTGTCGGCCTTGGAGCAAGTTAATCCTCACTGCCCAGTCTAAAAAAGAACTCGAAAATGTGATTTGGTAAAGTAAAAACCCTCGTCGTGGTCCGAAAAGTGAAGAGCCAGCTGTAATCCACCTTAGCCTCGGGATAATCAAAATGGTTTGGGATCATAACTTTAGGAAAGCTACTTCTCTTTTGTGTTTAAAACTATGGGTTGAAGGTAATATGTAATGTCCTCTTCCGATTAGGCCTTGAGGCCCAAAACCGCTAACCTATGTGATTCCTGTGGGTTCGAGAGGTTACTGACATCTAGGGAATCAGCTAAGGACTGATGCCATCCATAGAAGATCTAGGGCATCATCATTAGGTCAAGAAGGGCCACCGGGGCCAAAGGCCACCTTCGTGCATGCCATCCAAGCATTATTTAAATGATGCATGCACTCTTTAAGTCTCCATCCGCATGCATGCAAGTCAACTGCAAATTAGAAGATAAAGTGACCTAATTAGGTCAAAGATTAGGGTTTTCGCAGTTGAAAGTTATAAAAGAGGGATAAAGCGAAAGGAGACTTCACTTTTTGATGATTATTATTTTGGGAGCTCTTGGATAGCAGCACAGCGTGCCGCACAGCAGTTGGGGTTGGAGACGGAGTCTTCAGCTAATGGGATTTCGGCAGTGAAACATCTGTCTTAGTCTCATTCAGGGTAAGCCATACAGGTTCACCATTTGTTCTTACATTCATTCATAAGTTATCCAGTATATGGTATAGATCGTTGCAGGGACACGTGTGTAGCCGTAAGGGGGGGTTTTCAGCCAGAAAGCCCTAATCAGTTGCTGGGCCTTCAGATCTCAGCTTTACTTCGAAACTCAGGCACCATTCTCATCATCAGCATCATACTCCGGTACCCGGTGATTATCGGATCTGTCTGTGCTCACTCGGAGCAGTTATCAGCAATTTCGGGATCTAGGGGGCGTGAGCAGCTGTCTCTCTGGAGCAAGTCGCTATCCTACCTAGAGATCTCAGAAATCCCGCATGTACCAGGCATTCTCTCCGGCACGGGAAGGCTATCAGTCCTGCAAATCGGCAACATCATCGGACACCTCCTTCACTGAAAGTGTCGCCCTTTTCTGACTAGGGTTCTTGCTGCTGGGGGTTCAATGGAAGCATAAGAGATCTGCCCATCTCCGATCCAGTTCTCGGTGCTTGCATACTCTCTCAGGAGCAGTCTAGCCGGCTTATCAGTGGTAAGTGTTCATTCTGTCCCACAAACCCTAACCCTAATTTTTGCTATAAAATAGGGATTTTTGCATGGCAGTTTGCATGCCCAGTTGTATCAGCATATTTGCTTAGAAATAGAAAATATCGGGATTTGGGATATTACAGTGGTATCAGAGCTATCTTCTTGGCCAGCTGTGGGCTTAAGAAATGAAACGTAGATGAATACAGGAGGAGACCCTTTTGTAACCTATAGGAGGAGGAAGAGTAGATACATAGGGGAGTTTGATGATATCCAACTAGAAGATACCAATTCAGATATGGAACAAACAGGTATACACTCAGATAGGGGAAAAGGAATGGGAGAAGAGGAGGATCGGATGGAGTTTCGTAGCTTGGTCTCTGCATTGCAAGACTTAGCCAAAGGACAAAAAGATGTACTCAATGCAATCAACAGATTATCAGCGAAACCGGAAACAGGTATCAACAGTACACCTCCCTCACCGGTAGATCGGGGATCTACAAGCAGCAGTGGAAAGATAGCGTACACTAACATTCAGAATACTCCACATATATATAGCGGACCTTCTATTAGGCCTACCATGCCTCACTTCTTGGCAGATACAGTAGGGGGCCCGGTCATGCAGGTAGAACCTAGCGAGCCTTTTGGGGCTTATTTATAGGAGTATAGAGACTTAGGGGATGAATTTCATGCTGCCATGTCTTTTTCAGATTTCTGCAACATGAAGAGTAGGAACAGGCCCAGGAATTTCAACAAGGGTTTCAATCACAACTATGAGCTGCAGAAGACCTTGGGCAGGTTGACCATCCCAAACTTTGATGGGACTCGCGAAGGATCAGTGAGGATAT
>Ga0233331_1000011_pt1 | contig 16385 bp, 2 predicted proteins | sample GEONDECOMP205_FD_180708 | JGI IMG/M metagenome (GOLD analysis project Ga0233331, IMG submission 180708) | Leaf litter microbial communities from Shasta-Trinity National Forest, California, United States - GEON-DECOMP-205 | ecosystem: Environmental > Terrestrial > Plant litter > Unclassified... | reverse complement strand
ACGGGAGGAGAGTAACTAAGGAAGAGTGGGATCAGTACCACGAGAAGCTCCTGGGACAGTGGAGAAACGAAGAGAAGAACGAGGAACAGAGAAACGAAGAAAGGAACGAGGAACAGAAGAAAAGCGAAGAGAAGAACATAGGAGGAGACGAAGAAGAGGAAGCAGAAGAAGAAATGAGTAACCGACACGGTGCAGAAGAGGAAGAAGTGATAGGAGAAAACTATCACCATGAGAATCGCTCCCTGCCAGAGGGAACAGTGGCTACATTGCAATTTCCCATTCAACAACCAGATGGGGCAGCTCCTATGAAGAATATCTCACCATCGGTGTTACCTCGCTTCCATGGAAAAGCGGCAGAAGACCCGGACGAATTCCTTTTCGAGTTTGATATTCTTTGTCGCAGTTACGATTATATCACCGATGCCCAAAAATTAAAACTTTTTCCTGCTACCCTTAAGGACAATGCATTACGTTGGTTCATGAGCCTTGGGGGAGGAACCGTTACAAATTGGGATGCAATGAAGCAGGTGTTCCTGGAGAAATATCAGGAATACTGTAACACCAAGGATAAAAGAGAGGAGTTATTCAAAATGGTGCAGAAGGAGGACGAGAGTCTGGAAGACTTCGTGGAAAGATTGCTGTATAATGTGCAGAGAGCGGGACAGACGAACATGGGATTGGATGTACTCAAAATAATCTTGCTTCGGGGAATCAGGGATGATTGTCTAGATATGTTAAACTTGCTTGGTAAGGGAGACATCTCCAAGGAACCTTTCGAGAAAATTGTGGAGCTGTGTAAAAGATACTCCAGAGGGTCTTCCAGAAATAACAAGCGGGATAAACGAGAAAAGCTGGAACGTGACGTCTTTGATCGAACTCAGAAGTCATCTAATGGAGGCGCCACCCGAGCAGAGATAGGCAATCTACTTGAAAATTTTAAAACAGAAATGATGAGCTCCATTTCTTCTGAAATTGATGTCCTGAGGGCGAAGCAAAAACAAGCAGTAGAGGATCTCACATTGGGTGTGTTCTGCCCCCGATGTAGGAAGAATCATCCATTGAGAGAATGTCCGCTTGACAAGGTGAACGTGTGTCAGCTGTGTGAGCTGAACCATGACACGAAAGAATGCCCTTCACTCCCTCAAGTCAAAGCCGTCCTGCAGGTATCAAATCCGGAGCTGGAAGCAGCCTATTTTATCGCACAAAGGAAGCCATGGCAGCCTCGGAATCAAGGTATGTCTCCAGATTCTCTCCCATTCTTGAATAATATGGGGAATTGGAATAATATGCAAAATTTGAATACACAATTCCCTTCGAATTATACCCAATGGAACTCCTCTCAACCTGCAATGCAGAACTATAATTCATGGAATCCCTGGACACAGCCACCGCCCCAACCTACGTCATGGACTCCTGGATGGAGGAATTTCCCTCCTGGGAACCAGCTCTCTCATCCACCTTTACCTCAACAAGCACCGTACTCTCCTCAATTCCCTCAATTCCCCCAAATTCCTCCATATCCTCAATACTTACCTCCACAGTCACAGCTGCAGCTGCAAAACAATTCTGCCCCGAATATACAAATCCGACCCCAGCTGCCTGCCCAACCTAATCCTAACCCAAACAATAAAGCAGTCCATCAATTGGAGACTGTCAATATGCCAACCTACTCTCTTTCCCCTGTATCCTGTAATGAAATCCACCTACGATCTGGGAAAATTGTAGAACCTATAATAACAGAGGATGTTTCATCCTCTGAGCTTAGAGAAGAGGAGAGCTTACAGCATCCAATTGACTCAAGCCCCACCATTGAGGATGCTGGGCATTCCTTAGAAAGAACGGCTGAACCATCCAACGATAAACCTGAAGAGATACAGCATCTGACAAAGCAGCCACCATACCCTGAGAGATTACTGCTACCAAAAATGGGGGGGCAACCTCAGTTTAACCTCCTCGGAGAGTTAAAAAACCTTTATGTTAAAATTCCCCTCCTCCAAGCGCTTCAAGATGTGCCCATTTACGCTAGAACAGTTCGGGAGCTGTGTACAAAGAGAACACAAAGGAAACTCAGGGATCCTCCTACAGTTCATGTCATAGGAAACTTATCGGCCTTAATAACAGGAAAAGCCCCTGTGGCTAAGTACGATGACCCTGGTAATCCCACTGTTACTGTGCAGATAGGACAGACACAGATACCCAACGTCCTAGTGGATCTGGGAGCAGCAATTAATGTTATAACCATGGAAACTGTAAAGAAGCTTGGGCTCACCAAGTTTAGACCAACCCCTACTATTCTGGAACTGGCAGACAGATCCACCATCAGACCCGAAGGGATCTTGGATGACCTTGTTATATCAGTAGATTCATGGGAGTACCCAGCTGACTTTTTGGTGTTACAACCAAAATCGCAGCTGGGGGGACACCCATTGATCCTGGGGAGACCGTGGTTGGCCACAGCTGACGCTTGCATCAGCTGCCGATCAGGGTCTATGACGATATCCGATGGTATGGATACTAAAAACCTCACCCTGTATCCTCCAGCTCGGCCAAGTCTAGAGGCTGACACATCCCTTTGGATAGAACAGGAGGAGGAGGAGGAGGTCCAGCCATTATTAACCATAGGGAGGGCCTTAACTTTCAAAAATGAGACAGAAGATGATACCATTAGCAATTTCATTAGTGAACCCACTTCAGTGAATAGAAAAGTCTATCAAATTCTTAACACTGCCCTGGGCAAGGGAGAGCAAGAAAACCTTACAGAAGAAGCCTTGGTTGGTGGCACGAACATAATCCCGGTTGTGAAAAATTCAGAGAGCATTCCGGTTGAGGTAGAACCTGGAAGGACTTTGAATATCAATCCTGGTCTCTCCTCAGAAGAACAGACACGCCTGATCAAGCTCTTGAAAGAACATAAAGGGGCATTTGCCTGGGAGTACACAGATATGAGGGGTATCCCCTCTAATCTGTGCACTCATCACATCTATATCAAAAGTGACTCCCGGCCTGTGTGTCAACCCCAACGACGCATGAACCCCAATCTGAGGGATATTGTGAAGGAGGAAATCCAGAAACTTTTGGAAGCAGGGTTTATATACCCTATTTCAGATAGTGAGTGGGTCTCCCCACTCGTGATTGTACCCAAGAAAAACGGGAAATGGAGAGTCTGTGTTGATTACAGGGAATTGAACAAAGCAACTCAAAAGGATCATTTTCCTTTACCCTTCATCGACCAGGTCCTTGATACCCTGTCAGGGAAGAAGTTCTTCTCTTTCCTAGACGGTTTCAGTGGGTACAACCAAATCCAAATTGCTCCTGAGGATCAGGATAAAACCACCTTCACCTGTCCCTGGGGAACGTTTGCTTACAGAGTACTTCCATTTGGATTGTGCAATGCACCAGCAACGTTCCAAAGAGCTGTGATTGGAATATTCTCTGAATTAGTAAATGATAGCATGGAAATCTTCATGGATGATTTCACTCCCTATGGCAGGGATTTCAATGAGGCATTAGAAAATTTAAAGAAGGTTTTAATTCGATGTAAACAGGCTCAGCTTTCATTAAGCACTGAGAAGTGCCATATGATGATGAGTGAAGGGGTGGTATTGGGGCATTTTATCTCTGCCAATGGCATACAGGTAGACCCTGCAAAAATCAGAGTAATACAGAATATACCAACTCCTTCAACTCAGAAAGAGGTGAGAAGCTTTCTGGGACATGCTGGATATTATCGAAGATTCATAGAAAACTTCTCCAAACTGGCTTCTCCTCTGTTCTCTCTGTTAATGAAGGATGCGCAGTTTGTGTGGAATACAGCATGCCAGACAGCATTCGATGAACTTAAAGCAAGGCTGTCTACAGCTCCTATCTTGCGGGGACCTAATTGGACCCTGCCCTTCCATATTTCGTCGGATGCCTCTGACACTGCCATTGGGGCAGTATTAGGGCAGCAGGAGGACCAAAAACCTTATGCTATTTACTTTGTTAGTAAAAATTTAGCCCCTGCTGAGCTTAACTACACTGTTACTGAAAAAGAATTCCTTGCTATTGTTTACTCCATAAATAAATTTAGACATTATATCACTGGGTATCCTACATTTGTGCACACTGACCACTCTGCCATCAAGTATTTAATGAACAAACCAGTTACTAATGCCAGAGTGACTAGATGGCTTTTGCTGTTACAAGAATTTGACATCACTATTATAGATAAACCTGGGAAGGAAAATGTTGTTGCTGATTTTTTATCTCGTCTTACTAACAGTGGTGACAGTTTGCCTGTTGAGGATTCTTTCCCAGACGAGCATCTATTTGCACTTTCAGTTCATTCTCCATGGTATGCAGACGTTGCTAACTATTTGGTTGCAGGGAAGCTCCCGCCATATATGACAAAAAGAGAAAAAAGAAAAATTATTCAGCGCAGTGCCAGGTTTTGTTGGTTAAATGGCCATCTTTTCTACACAGGGCCTGATCTGGAGATCAGGAGATGTGTAAGAGAAGATGAGATTTTTTCTATATTGAAAGCCTGTCATGAGGGGCCTTGTGGAGGCCACTTTGCAGATAAGAGGACAGGGCACAAAGCACTGCGGATGGGCTATTACTGGCCGACTCTATTCAGGGATGCCAAGAAGTATGTCCAGTCCTGTGACAGTTGCCAAAGGATGGGCCAACCCAATCGAACGGATCAGATGCCCCTACAGTCTCAACTTGTAGTTGAACCATTTGAGAGATGGGCACTAGATTTTGTTGGCCCTATCAGTCCTCCCTCCAAACAGAAGGTCTATATTCTGGTTTGTACTGATTACATGACCAAGTGGGTGGAAGCTGTAGCTTTGGCTAAGGCTAATGATCAGGCAGTAATTGATTTTCTATACAGTGAGATCTTTACCCGTTTTGGGGTGCCAAAGGAAATAGTTACTGATGGAGGCCCGCAGTTCGTGTCACACCAATTTGAATCCTTGCTCAGGCAGTATCATGTGCAGCACAGGGTGTCTTCACCTTATCACCCCCAGGCTAATGGTCAGGTGGAAAGCACCAATAAGGTTATTGAAAATATCCTTACAAAAACAGTAAATAGCCATCGAAAGGATTGGGCCGACAGGCTTCCAGAAGCACTGTGGGCATATCGCACGACTTGGCGTGACACTACAGGGTTCTCCCCATATGATCTGGTGTACGGAAAGAGTGCTGTCTTTCCAATTGAGTTCGAGATTAAAACCTTGAAGACGGCCACCGAAATGAACCTGGATGTAACAGAAGCGCAGAAGCAAAGACTGAATCAATTGAATGAACTGGACGAGAAGCGGTTGGCGGCAGTAGATAAGACTTCGTTGTTGCAGCAACAGAGATCTAATTGGCACGACCGGTTTATTAAAAAGAAGATCTTCAGTGAAGGAGACTGGGCGTTACTTTATGACTCCAGATTCAAAAGAGATTTTAAAGGGAAACTGCGCACACGGTGGCTTGGTCCATACTCGGTTGACAGGGTTTTTGATAACGGCACTGTCCGTCTGGTGACCATTGACGACAATCGTATACCATTACTTGCTAATGGCCACAGGCTAAGACTATACCATAAACCTGTTTCGAAGGACGCATTCATTTCGCAGATTGCTGCCGATCCAGAGTACCAGCTGTTACCAGGGCAGGAACTTCCCCCTGCCTCTGCCAGCCTTTAAGCTGTAAATCGCACTATTGAACCACTGTATATAAATAAGTTTCTTTCTACTGTAGCGTATAACTCTTTATTTTATTTTCTTTTTCTTTCTTTTTGCATTTGATCTCTTTGGTTGTTTTTGTAAATAAAGCTGCAGGGAAGTACCAGGTGAACGATCAGAACGGCGGCTGAACAAATTTTCCGGCGGCTGAACAATGCTCCCGCGGCTGAACAAACCTTTCCACAGCCGCGACCTTTCTCCCGCAGCCGAACAAACTTTCCCACAGCCGCGACCTTTTTCCGGCGGCTGAACAATGCTCCCGCAGCCGAACAAACTTTCCCACAGCCGCCACCTTTTTCTCCACAGGCCCGCATATTTTTTTCTCCGGCGGATGAACATAAGTTTCCCGGCAGCCGAACATACATTTCTGGCGGCCGACCCACATGTTTCCACGGCCGCAGCATCCTTTCCCAGCCATGGTGAATTCTGACAGCCGTGATTTTTCTCGACATCGTGATCTTTCTTAACGGTTGTAGCATCTTTTGATCGGCCGCGATATCATGTTGGGTAACTTTACTCCCGCTTTATTTGGCGGACCTTTTTAGCAGTACAGCCTGTTCTTCCGTTCTTTGCAGTAGTAACTCCTGTATTAATCAAAGCACATTGCTTCCGCTATTTCTTATGGCTCCGATTTTTTTTTCCGCTCGTGCCGACCAATTTGACATAATTCCGGCCCCGGCGATGCGATGTTTCCTCCGTTTTCACTGGCGATGGCATTATGGCATTAATTACTATTATGATGATCAACTTAATGCCTGTGCACGCGCTCGGCCTTCCAGCGTCAGCAACACACGAATCATCCTTCCCCGCCGGTCATTTAACGCACAGTTGCACGAGGTATGGCTTTGATTTTTACATGATTAAGTGTTAATTTGGGTTTAATAATATCAGTCGTGCCTTAATACGTATCACCATTATGACTTGATTAATCCCTCCCCCGTGCGACGTAAAAGCTTATAACCGCCACCTTCCCCAATTTGGAATAAAAATCGTGAACTTCCCTCTGCACTGCACTTTCCAAATTTGTCATCTCCCTACTCACATCTCCACTCCGCGATCTGTGCATTCCCCGCTCTGCAACCTCCACTCTCGGACTCCAGAAATCTGCTACAAGCACTATGGGGCTTCCAGCTCGTCATGAACCTTTAAACACGCAGGAACTCCGACAAAATTCTGAGGTTTTCGCCATCTTTCAAGCCGCCGGCTGGATTGAATTCTTCGAGCGACTAGACGGCTTTAACAGAGAAGCAGCTTTGCAGTTCGCTTTACACCTCCAGGACACTCACTCTGAAGTATGGGGGTTGCGGATAGAATTCTCTGAGGCTATCATATCTGAAGTTACTGCACTCCCAAGGGTGGGAAAGCCATGGTTTGAACGACGAGTTCCCACGATGGTTGCACGAGAAGAATTTCTACGAGAAGGGGAGCACGTTCAATCATCAAAGAGAGGAATTGCACTGCAATCACTGCCGCGACCATGGGACCAGGTTGCCGTCTTCTTGAAGAAATACATCACTTGCGAAGGTAGGTACCAAATTGTTTATAATACTGAACTGCCTTTGCTTTCCCATCTTCGCCATGGCATTCTGTTAAATATTCCCTACTATCTGTTCCATTCCCTACGCCGTATGGCGGTGTTTGTCCAAACGGCTAAACATCCCCATGTTTCCTTGACTCACCATGGCCTTATAAAATTAATCATTGTAAGAACCCTGGCCCAGCACAATATCACTTGGGATCAATTCCTAGCCCAAAATCAGGAGCCTGCTCCTGTTCGGGGTTTTCCAGCCGAACAGGCACAGCTTCAACATCATATGGAGGATCGGCGTCCCTCCAATATAGTTGGGGGGGGAGATGATATTGTACTAGAACAAGCAGAACCATTGAGGGGAAATGTTGAGAGTCAATTAGACAGCAGGATAGCTCTGCAATCAGAAGGAGAAATTGGAGCAGCATTGGATGCTGCGACAATTGAACCTGAAAATGACAGGGCTAAGGCAATTGGAGAACAGATGGAACAGATGGAGCCGGTCACTGTTGAATCCTCACCTGAGTGGGGAGGAGGAACCCTAATTGAGGAAGAGGGATCTGAGGCACAAGTAAATATTCCTTTGACCCCAGCAGGGAATCCTGATAAGTCAGCCCCTCAAGCGGAAACGTCACGGAAAGGAAGAAAGAGACCAATGAAGGAACCGAGCATAACGGCACCAACAGGAGGCAAAAGAAGCAAACCAAATACAATCTCAGAGGAAGCCAGAAAGAGATGGAGAACCTTGGAATCACAGGTTGAGATTCCAATCCTTGTACCACGGCCAATGGATGCCCCAGCAAGGTCAGTTGAGGCAGAACCCAGCATTGAAGGACTTCTGGAAGAAAACACAGTATTAAAAGAGGAAGTCCAATTACTTCGAAGGGAAGTGGAGACTTGGAAGGAAACTTGTAGAAAACAAGGAGAGAGGAAAATGTATACATTGGTGGAGGCGGCAGACCACCTCGAGGGAACAGAGTCTATTGACCCTGACAGGGAGGAGGAGCAAGTAATGTGTCCCAATTGTGGAGAAATTTTCAGAAAGGAAGGCCATGGGATCATAATTCGCACAATGCAACAGCCCACATCCACGAGGGAAGAACCTGCAGAAGAGGAAGATGCTGTAACACAAGAACCAGCATCTTTGATCATCCTTGCTGAGGCCGCTACTAATACCAGAGCAGAAAATGAGATCAGGAGCGATGATGGGCAGGAGGATTGTAATATGGACCCAGAATGCTCCCAAGATATAGAGATGATGGAAACTGAGCCACGGAGGCAGAACATTGATGAACCTGAACAGGGGACTGTAGTTTCAGAAGTGCAGATGGGAAGGGGAAAAGAATCTGGAATGGATGACACTCTGGAACCTAAAGAAGAGTTTGACATTGTGAACCCAGAATGTCCCCATGATGCAAAGCTTAGGGAAGAACTACACCCACAGGAGGATGAAGAGGCAATCCAGGATGTTGTCACACAAGAACCAACATCCTTGGGAATTCCTGAATTTCAAACGGAAGGGATAGACATCATACCCGATATACAGTATAGTGAGGATGAACAGACAATAGCCTCAGGTGACACTGAGATCCTGGAGGAAGAACTGTATGATGGGGAAGATATCCAATCTCAAGAGCGGGGGAACGAAAGTGTTGCTGCTACACAAGAACCAGCAACACAAGAATTAAATTCAGGAATGCAGGTGGAAGACACTGCCACACAAGAACCAGTGTCCCAAAAAGCAATGGAGATAGAGGCTGAGGAGAATCTGAAAAGTGTTGCTGCTACACAAGAACCAGCAACACAACAATTAAATTCAGGAATGCAGGTGGAAGACACTGCCACACAAGAACCAGTGTCCCAAAAAGCAATGGAGATAGAGGCTGAGGAGAATCTGAAAAGTGTTGCTGCTACACAAGAACCAGCAACACAACCATTAAATCCAGAAATGCAGGTGGAAGACACTGCCACACAAGAACCAGTGTCCCAAAAAGCAATGGAAGCTGATGCTGAGGAGAGCTTGAAAAGTATTGCTGCCACACAAGAACCAGCAACACATGAAGCAGACGTGGAAATGCAGGCTGATCAGGGAGAAGACACTGTTACACAAGAACCAGTGTCTCAACATGCACCAATTGCAGCTATGGAAGAAAATCCAGGAGATATTGCTGTCACACAAGAACCAGCAACTCTCATAGAAGAAGTGCAGGTAGACACTGTCTCACAAGAGACAATACTCCTCCCTTCCAGGAATTTTATTGATTTGGATACAGAACGGGAAGAACATTATAAAAAGGAGATTTCCGATCTTACAGCAGAAGTTTCAGCTTTGAGGATGGAAGTAATTAAATGGAGAAGTCAAGTGGAAGAGAACCAGAAAAAGACAATTGCGCTGGATGAGCATAAGAGAATTATTAGAGCGCTGGAAGAGCAGGGGGCTGAAGAACGTATGGGCCATAGAGTTCAGATGGGAGAACTGCAGCAGGAGATAAAGAAATTGAAGAAATTCTCATCCATGCAGAAGGATAAGGATCAAATGTATGACCTATCCCGAGAACTCATAGGCACTAGGAAGCCTTCGTCTTCCTATCCAGTGTTTTTGTTCGAACAATTTGTCTGGTTCAAATTAAAAGCTGTACAGGAGGGGAGGTTATTTGAAATTGCAACCTCAGAAAAATTTTTGGAGACCTTTCTTGGGAGCAACTTTGAAGAGCAGAACTTGCTATGTGAACTGTACCTCCACGAGATGGCATGCCCTATGGATCGGCACTCAAATCCTGTTCCATTTGCAGGTGATGTTCAGCTACGAGCATTTGCCTCTTTTGTGAATAATCATGTTCAGTGGGAAAGGTCTTTTCAGACCTTTTCCCACAATGAAGGCTATGCTAATTTATGGATTCGTAGTGAACCCCAGAATCCTGGCATTCTCTTGGCTCGATATAAAAATTTTCTTTCCATTCCTTCCCAAGAGCAACACATCATGAAACTGCAGGAGGAGGTAATCTCCACATGTACCAAATCTATTTCTAGGCAGCAGCAGGTTGCATTAGATGGCAGCCGGCATAGATGGCAGGCTTCCTCCTCAGCACTGAGAAGCAGGGACCCCTACTGTTTTAAAAATTTTAAACATGCACTCTCAAGAGTCAAGGGTTATGTAGGATGTATGAAGGAATGTGGAGTCAACTGGCTGGGTCTAAAGTTCAAATTTCCTCTTATTTGGTGGCCAGCTGAACCATACAACAGGGACTTTTCCATGACTAGGGCAGAGGAACAGAAATATTGGCAGTTCTGGGCTATTCACAGAGGTTTTCTGAAGGCAGATCAGGAACCCGAATTTCCCTACAATTTTTCTTCTCTCCACGACCAGAGCTTGATGCAGGATTCAGATTCTGAGTGATGCAGGTTGTTGCATGAGGACATGCAACAGGGTAGTTGGGGGGAGATGTTGAGTCCAGATTTGGTCCCTTTTTAACCATCTTTAATCACCTTTCTTCCCTTGCTTTACACTGCTTAGCATATCAATCAGACTGACTTTCTTCACTTTATCCCTTAATTTGTCAAGGTAAGACTGATTATTATTTTACCTTAGTTAATGCTTATTCTTGTGACAATTAAGGCTATTTATCTCTTGAAATTGTGCTAATATGTGTGATCTATGAAGACAATGTGAGATGAGCAGAACGCAGGGGACGAAGCTAAACAAGTCTAGGGACAAGGGGTGGTCGTGACACAAAAAGGATCCTTCATCTGTCCCTCATCTATGGAGACACGTGACATTCCAGTCAAGGGCCGGTCAGAGCAGCCGCAACAGAACTAGCTATGATCGAGGGGTCTTCAGGATAGCTGTGCGAATATTATGGCGATCTGAGAAGATCGCTACTTCTGGGCCAGTCAACAATCTTCCTGTATTTTCTATAATTGTATTATGCCACGTCTTGTAACAGACAATGTTATTCAGGGCGCCTGAAGATCAGAGATCTTCATGGCTGCCCTTTGCAATAGGATGGGACGTTATTACTTGTAGGTATAAATGCAGAAAGATGTCTCGGTCCAGGGGGTTGGAAAATAACTGAATTCATTTGTGTATTAACAGCGGGAGCCATCTGTAATAATTCTTTCTTTTTAATACAAAGAGGACTGCTGGTTTAAGGGAGCTGTACATTGTTTATCCAGCATCTCTGTGTGAAGGCTGGGCCCGCCTTCCGCAGAGATTGCTGAGTTAAGGTAGGATCTTTCAATTTATGGTTGTGTGAAGTTTCATTAATTACTTTTCTGTGTGCGCAGCAGTAGTGTGTGTGGTTTACAGGATTGCATTTCTCAAGATTGATTGCTGTAACAGTGTGACAGTCGACTGAGTAGTAATCTCTATGCGATTCATTTATTAGCTGTGCGCAACTCTGTTCATCTCATAGTTCAGAACGACATTCCCCGAATCTTGAGTAATTCTTTGATTGTTATAATTGTTTATTCTTATTCCTGTAATTCAATTCTTAGAACATCTGAGTGTGATCTGTCGCAATTGCATCTTTAGATTATAGTTGATTTATGATTCTGGATTCTGAGTGTGATTAGATCAATAGGCAGTTCCATTGAATTAAGCATTGAGTAGAATTTCCTTTCTGTCAGTAATTGTCGATTTCATTTCTGGTTGATGCATTGAAGGAAGAGTTGAATTTGTAGAGTTAGATGATTTGTGGGATCATGCATAGACAAGGGGATGAACAGAGTTATTAAGAACAGTAGTTACTATAATGATTTGGTGTTTGGCATATACTGTGCACTTACCTTTTGAAACAAAAGACTTCCCTGGGTTGACAATGAATTTCGTAAACTCTGTATGTTGATAACAATCTATCTGCATTTAGGGTGCTCGACATTTTGGCGCCGTTGCCGGGGAAAGGTAATCAAACACTATCAGTAGTTGCAGTTGATAATTATTTTTAGTCAGTCTCTTTTTGTTCTTTCTGATGAAACGATTTGGGTTGTATGAATACTAGAAGGGTGAAACGTGATCAATTTCCAACTCCCAACACCCCACGAGATACTAACGGTGCAGGTGGCTCGGGTCGAGGTCGAGGAGTACCTTTGGGCAGAAGGACGTTCATTGACGACCTCGTAGACAGAACTGATTCATCCACTGGAGCCCGTCTTCAAGAAACTCCCAACAGAAGAAACCCCGCTGATCCTGGGGCGTTAGCATCGGGATCCACGGTGGAGAAGATAGGAGCAGCTGCGTCGTCCTCAGCTATCCCTGGAGACAAGGACACGGCTGTTACAACGGGACCTGCTGGTAGAGGACCGAACTATCACATTAACGGGAGGAGAGTAACTAAGGAAGAGTGGGATCAGTACCACGAGAAGCTCCTGGGACAGTGGAGAAACGAAGAGAAGAACGAGGAACAGAGAAACGAAGAGAAGAACGAGGAACAGAGAAACGAAGAAAGGAACGAGGAACAGAAGAAAAGCGAAGAGAAGAACATAGGAGGAGACGAAGAAGAGGAAGCAGAAGAAGAAATGAGTAACCGACACGGTGCAGAAGAGGAAGAAGTGATAGGAGAAAACTATCACCATGAGAATCGCTCCCTGCCAGAGGGAACAGTGGCTACATTGCAATTTCCCATTCAACAACCAGATGGGGCAGCTCCTATGAAGAATATCTCACCATCGGTGTTACCTCGCTTCCATGGAAAAGCGGCAGAAGACCCGGACGAATTCCTTTTCGAGTTTGATATTCTTTGTCGCAGTTACGATTATATCACCGATGCCCAAAAATTAAAACTTTTTCCTGCTACCCTTAAGGACAATGCATTACGTTGGTTCATGAGCCTTGGGGGAGGAACCGTTACAAATTGGGATGCAATGAAGCAGGTGTTCCTGGAGAAATATCAGGAATACTGTAACACCAAGGATAAAAGAGAGGAGTTATTCAAAATGGTGCAGAAGGAGGACGAGAGTCTGGAAGACTTCGTGGAAAGATTGCTGTATAATGTGCAGAGAGCGGGACAGACGAACATGGGATTGGATGTACTCAAAATAATCTTGCTTCGGGGAATCAGGGATGATTGTCTAGATATGTTAAACTTGCTTGGTAAGGGAGACATCTCCAAGGAACCTTTCGAGAAAATTGTGGAGCTGTGTAAAAGATACTCCAGAGGGTCTTCCAGAAATAACAAGCGGGATAAACGAGAAAAGCTGGAACGTGACGTCTTTGATCGAACTCAGAAGTCATCTAATGGAGGCGCCACCCGAGCAGAGATAGGCAATCTACTTGAAAATTTTAAAACAGAAATGATGAGCTCCATTTCTTCTGAAATTGATGTCCTGAGGGCGAAGCAAAAACAAGCAGTAGAGGATCTCACATTGGGTGTGTTCTGCCCCCGATGTAGGAAGAATCATCCATTGAGAGAATGTCCGCTTGACAAGGTGAACGTGTGTCAGCTGTGTGAGCTGAACCATGACACGAAAGAATGCCCTTCACTCCCTCAAGTCAAAGCCGTCCTGCAGGTATCAAATCCGGAGCTGGAAGCAGCCTATTTTATCGCACAAAGGAAGCCATGGCAGCCTCGGAATCAAGGTATGTCTCCAGATTCTCTCCCATTCTTGAATAATATGGGGAATTGGAATAATATGCAAAATTTGAATACACAATTCCCTTCGAATTATACCCAATGGAACTCCTCTCAACCTGCAATGCAGAACTATAATTCATGGAATCCCTGGACACAGCCACCGCCCCAACCTACGTCATGGACTCCTGGATGGAGGAATTTCCCTCCTGGGAACCAGCTCTCTCATCCACCTTTACCTCAACAAGCACCGTACTCTCCTCAATTCCCTCAATTCCCCCAAATTCCTCCATATCCTCAATACTTACCTCCACAGTCACAGCTGCAGCTGCAAAACAATTCTGCCCCGAATATACAAATCCGACCCCAGCTGCCTGCCCAACCTAATCCTAACCCAAACAATAAAGCAGTCCATCAATTGGAGACTGTCAATATGCCAACCTACTCTCTTTCCCCTGTATCCTGTAATGAAATCCACCTACGATCTGGGAAAATTGTAGAACCTATAATAACAGAGGATGTTTCATCCTCTGAGCTTAGAGAAGAGGAGAGCTTACAGCATCCAATTGACTCAAGCCCCACCATTGAGGATGCTGGGCATTCCTTAGAAAGAACGGCTGAACCATCCAACGATAAACCTGAAGAGATACAGCATCTGACAAAGCAGCCACCATACCCTGAGAGATTACTGCTACCAAAAATGGGGGGGCAACCTCAGTTTAACCTCCTCGGAGAGTTAAAAAACCTTTATGTTAAAATTCCCCTCCTCCAAGCGCTTCAAGATGTGCCCATTTACGCTAGAACAGTTCGGGAGCTGTGTACAAAGAGAACACAAAGGAAACTCAGGGATCCTCCTACAGTTCATGTCATAGGAAACTTATCGGCCTTAATAACAGGAAAAGCCCCTGTGGCTAAGTACGATGACCCTGGTAATCCCACTGTTACTGTGCAGATAGGACAGACACAGATACCCAACGTCCTAGTGGATCTGGGAGCAGCAATTAATGTTATAACCATGGAAACTGTAAAGAAGCTTGGGCTCACCAAGTTTAGACCAACCCCTACTATTCTGGAACTGGCAGACAGATCCACCATCAGACCCGAAGGGATCTTGGATGACCTTGTTATATCAGTAGATTCATGGGAGTACCCAGCTGACTTTTTGGTGTTACAACCAAAATCGCAGCTGGGGGGACACCCATTGATCCTGGGGAGACCGTGGTTGGCCACAGCTGACGCTTGCATCAGCTGCCGATCAGGGTCTATGACGATATCCGATGGTATGGATACTAAAAACCTCACCCTGTATCCTCCAGCTCGGCCAAGTCTAGAGGCTGACACATCCCTTTGGATAGAACAGGAGGAGGAGGAGGAGGTCCAGCCATTATTAACCATAGGGAGGGCCTTAACTTTCAAAAATGAGACAGAAGATGATACCATTAGCAATTTCATTAGTGAACCCACTTCAGTGAATAGAAAAGTCTATCAAATTCTTAACACTGCCCTGGGCAAGGGAGAGCAAGAAAACCTTACAGAAGAAGCCTTGGTTGGTGGCACGAACATAATCCCGGTTGTGAAAAATTCAGAGAGCATTCCGGTTGAGGTAGAACCTGGAAGGACTTTGAATATCAATCCTGGTCTCTCCTCAGAAGAACAGACACGCCTGATCAAGCTCTTGAAAGAACATAAAGGGGCATTTGCCTGGGAGTACACAGATATGAGGGGTATCCCCTCTAATCTGTGCACTCATCACATCTATATCAAAAGTGACTCCCGGCCTGTGTGTCAACCCCAACGACGCATGAACCCCAATCTGAGGGATATTGTGAAGGAGGAAATCCAGAAACTTTTGGAAGCAGGGTTTATATACCCTATTTCAGATAGTGAGTGGGTCTCCCCACTCGTGATTGTACCCAAGAAAAACGGGAAATGGAGAGTCTGTGTTGATTACAGGGAATTGAACAAAGCAACTCAAAAGGATCATTTTCCTTTACCCTTCATCGACCAGGTCCTTGATACCCTGTCAGGGAAGAAGTTCTTCTCTTTCCTAGACGGTTTCAGTGGGTACAACCAAATCCAAATTGCTCCTGAGGATCAGGATAAAACCACCTTCACCTGTCCCTGGGGAACGTTTGCTTACAGAGTACTTCCATTTGGATTGTGCAATGCACCAGCAACGTTCCAAAGAGCTGTGATTGGAATATTCTCTGAATTAGTCAATGATAGCATGGAAATCTTCATGGATGATTTCACTCCCTATGGCAGGGATTTCGATGAGGCATTAGAAAATTTAAAGAAGGTTTTAACTCGCTGTAAACAGGCTCAGCTTTCATTAAGCACTGAGAAGTGCCATATGATGATGAGTGAGGGGGTGGTATTGGGGCATTTTATCTCTGCCAATGGCATACAGGTAGACCCTGCAAAAATCAGAGTAATACAGAATATACCCACTCCTTCAACTCAGAAAGAGGTGAGAAGCTTTCTGGGACATGCTGGATATTATCGAAGATTCATAGAAAACTTCTCCAAACTGGCTTCTCCTCTGTTCTCTTTGTTAATGAAGGATGTGCAGTTTGT
>Ga0233331_1000010_pt1 | contig 16438 bp, 11 predicted proteins | sample GEONDECOMP205_FD_180708 | JGI IMG/M metagenome (GOLD analysis project Ga0233331, IMG submission 180708) | Leaf litter microbial communities from Shasta-Trinity National Forest, California, United States - GEON-DECOMP-205 | ecosystem: Environmental > Terrestrial > Plant litter > Unclassified... | reverse complement strand
CTACGATAGCTCTAAGCCAAAACATTCCACAGCGCATGGCAGAAAAAATACCTGAAGTTGTAAGCAGATTGAAGGACGTAGGGTTGGTGTCTAAAATAACTTCTCCCGCCCAAACCTCAGGTGCTTCCCTCATAGCCAATACTTGGCAGGGTGTTCTTCAAACTAACGATCCAATCGAAGCAAAGATGAGGTAAGTGCAATATACCAATCATAACTTATTAACAATTCACCAAAATTATATTTGGATACGTAAGTCTTAGTTGTCTCAGAGCTGTAGTGCTTCCATATCTGGTAAGAATATGGGCGAGATTATTGTAACATATGGATTTTTAATTTTGTTATGATCGATTTGCCATTTTTTGAAAAAATTGAAATGATTTAAAACTGTCATGGCATATAGGCATCTAGGAATGAAATCATATTATTATTGGCCTTGAGTCTAATGAAGTCATTCTAATCAACATGCAATATCCCAAGCTATCCTTTTCTAGTAGCAGGATGAGCTTTTTGTAGGGTCTCCACGGCGGCCTGTCTCCCAGGTCTCAGATTTCTGAAGGTTACACGTGAGGGGAGCGTAGCCTTCCAAGTTACCTCTAAAGTCGGTGTGTCTTCCTTTTAAGGAGGACTTGGCCTAGTTCCTTTTCAACTCATGTTGATTAGCAGCTTCCTAGTTTATTTTGGAGTCGAGTAAGTCTAATATAGTTAAAAAAAACACTAGCAGAAGTTAAGTTAAGTTGGTTCTTGGTTTTCTAGTTTTCCAATAGAGAAAGCACATTACAACACTCCACATAGAAGGAAAATATAAGAGGAAGAGATGCAAATTAAGAGATGGATGGCTAGGTAGGTTGTGGCGTTGGAGTTACCAGAGCATGCACACATGCCTGCATGAGCATAGACGCCCGACCAACATGGAACAACTAGCTAGCATGCTAAGTTTACATTATAGTTTTTTTTATGGTTATAGTTAAATGCAAAGCTAAAACATTAAGTGTTGGTTGATTAATGCTAGAATTATATCTAGTATTACTTAGAATTTGGATAATATTCAAAATTTATGCTCTCCAAACATAAGATCAAAGCTTCAAAAATCTATTTTCCTCATCCTTTGCCTCTGAATGAGGCCAAATAAGAACACAAACAACTCTATTGGATGATATAAAAGTTCAAATATTTTCAGTGGTTGAAATAAATGTTTAAAACAAGATGCATAGAATACTTTGGTTAAATATTTTTTTTCAAGCGAGGAATAATAGAAACTTTGGCAAGCCGAATCATAGAGTAGATGCAGCCGTGCGAAGGGACTAATAATAAGGCATGCTTCTAGCAGTACTGTACTTTTAGGAGTCCCACCGATAAGCAACAGACTTTAGTTTGAGCTTATAGTTTCATAAATAGTTTTATTCATTTAGTTTAATGTTCTTAAAAATATCAAGTTCGATAAGTGGTTAACCTTCTCGCTCACTAAGCAAGTAAAACTGTTTATGAAACTGAAACATTAGACTGAAGTCTACTGCTTATCGGTGAGACTCCTAAAAGTACACTACTGCTAGAAGCATAAAAACTCTTTCTGAAATCAGCGAGGGCCTCACCAATAGTAACATAAAAGAGGAATAGTTTTAGAATTCGACATAAACATCAAGCCACGTTTGATCACAATGGATCTACATATAAGGGTAGAGAGATTGAGCACATTTCTTGGAGCATCCAAATCCAAGGTCCGGAGTTTTGCAGTGACGAAATATTGCTGGATGTATATCTTGGCCGAGGTTTTTGGAAACGTCTGTACTGCTCACCTTTCATGCTTTCGGCAAATTTTTGACCCCATCAAAGAAAATAAAATGGATTGGGTGTAGATATTCTATTCCTGGCTTGACTTTAGAAACAAACAATTATGTAATTAAGGCTGATCTTATCATTATATTAAAATACCGAGGCTTATTTTAGGTTGTTCGCTAAGCTTGATATGCACTGCCATCTTTTTGTATTTTTAAATGCAACATGGTTTTTAGTGTCTCATATTTTTCTTTGTTTTCTACTCATACCTCAAACTTCACATAGCCATGCCCAAATTTTAACTTGTTAAATATGAGACTCGTTTCACTATTTTTCCTATTGAAAAGTGTACCAAAAAATTGGGCTATGCTCAAATTTTAACTTAAAATATGAGTTTGGTTTCACTATTCCTATCTAAAAAGTGTACTCACAAATTGGGTTGTTGTGAGCCTTTGAGCAATCTTAGTTAGAAAATTTTAGGGAGGGGCAATTGTTTTGACACCGACCATAGGTAATTAAAGTTTCATATACAAGTCAAAGGTAATTTTAGGGTCATATATGTGTGTCCATAGGTATTAAGTTTTTGAATTTTTTCATCTTAATAAAAGAACTTTATCAAAGATATGTGGAAACCTTAAGAAAAGTATTTTACCAAGTACGAAATATCCCCTTAAGAAAAATGGTTCCCTTCTTATTAGTTTAATAATTATTCAAATTAAAAAAAATATGGTATGTATGGTTAAGGATTTTATTTTTGAGAAAATTTTACAAACTAAAAACAATAATCCGTATCTTTAAGGATTTTTTTTTAGCATTATTAAGAGAATGCTTCACACTGTTGAATTGCATCATAACTTACAATACATAATGAAATACATATTGAATTTAACACTTTAATGAGAAGTGTCCTTCTAATATAGAGAGAGAGAAGATATGGAAGATTTAATTTTATAAGAAATTAATTTATATTTTTATTGAAAAATTGGTTTTATAAAAAGTGAAATTAATTTTTTATAAAAGTTTTGAAATATAACTATAAAAATAAAATGTTCTTGGAAGAAAATTCAACTTCGAAATTTTTTTGTCAAGTTTTCAACTTTTTAAAATTTTACATTATTTGGCATCTCTTTTTACTTTTTAATTAATTTAAAATATTTTAAATTAACAAATTTATATACTTTATGATGAAAATAAATTTGAAATGTATAGTTGTATATAAAATTGATATTTAAAATTTATTTTATCTAATTATTTTTATTTATTTAATAAATTTTAATAATTCATTATCATAAATAAATTATATAATCATGAGTGAACATAATAATCCTTGCTAAAAGTTTTATGAAAAGAGTTGGCAATAAGGGAAATGTTAATCGAAATAGAACTACATAAAAATATAAACCTTTTATTTTTTAATCTTGGCTCATACAAACACTAATTGACACATTATTGGAGGAGTTGGAATAATTAATTTTACAATGGGCCGAGTATTCTCGAAATTTCTTACTTTGACACTTCATTCACATATAATCCCTTTTTCAAGAAGCATTAAACTAGGTACCTTTTTTATCAAAATTTAATGTATTTGTCTTCGTTCGTTGACCACCTTTGTTTATTTGATGTTTGTCAAATGGTTAGTCTTATATGTTTTTGAATCTATCCATAATATCAGCAAGGAATTCAAATGTTGAGATGTCCCAGAAGAGTAAGCCTCGTTAATTTATTTTTCTCTTTGGTTTTCATTCTTATTTGATATCATCGAGAAATCCTTTGATCGAATTTTTGCAAGCACAACGATAATGGTTGAGGATATTGATAGGCGGGATATCAAATATTTCAAGAAGATGAGTTCAAGCAGGCACTCTTTATTTACACGCTGGAAATCGGCGTTGACCCTTCCAATGTCGGCTTTTACGTCGACAGGGCCCTGGCGAAGATTGAACTCGAGAATTTCCGAGGCAAACTCAAAACCATGATCTTCTAATTCATGCCTAGAATAATGCTAGTGCCTTTTAATTTTTTATTTTTTCAGTGTCCCTAGGTTTTTAAACGAGATCCCAAAGTCGCGAGGAAACTATTCAGTTATCTGTCAAATGATTTTGGTGTGTTTCTATAATTGCTTTTAAGCTCGCATGTTTTTTGTGTTTTTAAAATGGGGGATAAAATTTTAACATGAAAAAATAGAATATTTGTGAGTGTTTCAAGAAATTATACGTTATGCTTGTTTTGCGGTTTACTTGGTTTGGTTACGAGGTCAAATAAAATTGACATAAATATTAATTCATTTAAAGGGGAAGACAGTTGGAAAATTGACATGCAACGTTAATCATTTGGTGAGAACACCTAGCATATTGTGGGTGAAGGAGGGAGCATATCCCTACTACAAAGAAGCTATTAATGCAAGGCACATCGAAAGATCCTCGACCAGAGGGGGAATTAACAAGATTAAGGGAGCAGACGGGGAACCAACAAGATTAAGAGAATTATTTGGCCTATGGTCACTATGCAAATTGAAATGTACATAAAAAACGGGTGATGTGGATCATAATTGTTTGTAATAATATGGAATGAAATTCATAAATGAGGTGGAAATGGTCTAATCATCCAAGGAGGGAACATACGAGGTTGAATGGTTCCCACAGGAGATGTAAATCCTCGGGTAAAAGTATCCAAGGAAGGGTGCACTACGGGAAGAGTAACTCCCAAGGAATCTCATTATTGAGAGATGTTCCCATGGCAATCGTAACTACTTTTGGCGGTGAAAGATTACACCCTATATAGCATGAGAGGAGGAATGACCATGATTTCACTACAAAGGTTCAATGCAATGAGGTTATGTTCGTGTTTGGTTAATCGTTTGAGTTCACACTCGAGTGATTGGGATGTGAGTGAATAGTAGTGCAAATTGTTGGTGTTCGATCTTTGTTAATGTGTTCATAACTTGATAGGTACACAAATAGACAAGAATGTGTGAAATTGTTGTTTAGAATCCATGACAATTGAATATGTTGAGAGGGAATACTACCATTCACAAATATTTATCGAATGTGCTCTTGGGTATTTATCCAATAATTCATCTAGCCATCTTGAATTGGACACACAAAACTACCAATGCTGAACTTCGATATTCAAAGTCTAAAAACAAGGAATCCAATATCCGAGTCCAAAACCAAAACAAGTATTCTATAAATCTCTTCAAATGATCAATATCTCTACTCGGGCCATCCATACAAAACAATAGAAAAATTATGCATGCATTTAAAAAAAAACCCCAAAATTTCCATAGGCTACTCAAAATTGACGTTGACACCTTCCAAGAGGTTTTGTACGCCTAATGGCTTGACATCTCTCTTTACAGGTTGATGAGGTCCATCCAAGACACCCCTCACCTCCACTCGTGGTTATTCTCTTCTCCAAGCCCTTGGCTCTCGATCTGTGGTCCTGGATCCTTCCAAATCCCATCAATTTGTTCCTTATTGTTTCATAGCAAGAAGCTTCATTTATTCCAGGAAAGAAGTGACAGAAGCATGTGGTGTGGTTTTGGATACTATTAACAAATGGAGCTCAAAGAGGTACAACCACCTATCCTACATGCACAATGAAGAGAGAAAGTTAATTCATATAACAATATTGGTGATGTCGGTGGCTAGAGTTTATTATGTGGAAAGAGGCACATAGGTGACAATAACAACTACAACAGGAGGGGCTTGTGCAATTTTCTACACCCACAAGGAAGACAATGCTCCCATAAACAAGACAGGAAAGAAGCATCCAAAAAATAAAAGCTTGTGTCAAAAAGAGAGTGCCAACAGCCAAAATGAGCATGTAGCCAAAGCTATGGAGCACAAGGCTTGGGCATTGGAGGTCACAAAAAAGGTGGACCACTACAAGAAGATTGAAAAGAAGAGGGGCTATGAGGGCAAAAGCCTTAAGATGGACCCAAGATGGGTCAAAGCATTCCCAAAAAAATAACAAATGACTCTAGTAGTAAGCATAAGAAGGTACCACCCAAAAAAAGAGTGCACGATGATCACATAACCATGGCATAAAAAATACACCACAAAAGTATCATAAAACAACAAAACCATGGCCCAAAAACCAAAATAGAATACATAATTTGAGAGAAAACTTTATCAACAAAGTTAATTTAACCATTTTAAATGGAATGTACCAAAACATAAAAGTTTAGATTCGGTGCAAATGAATGGGAAACCACAATGTAACAAGCATTTGAAACGCCATGGAATTCTTGGTTTTTCTCCATAGTGCAGAAATGTTGCTGAAATGAACAATAAGCTTAGATATTCAAAGTCTAAAAACATGGAATCCAGGTCTCCGTCCATAACAAAAATAAGAACAAGGGTTCTATAAAGCCTTTCAAATGATCATGACCTTAGATTATTATTAGCTACATATTTTATGTTTATGTTAATTCAATTTTTATATTATTTTATTTTATTTATCATATTATTGTTTTTTATATTTTAAAAAATAGGATTAAGTTTCATATAACTATTGTTATTTCAAAACTAAAATTATCTCTGTATAAAAAAAAATAGAAAAAGACATTATACCAATAGAAAAGATAAAAATAAAATATAAAAGTTTTATATATTTTAAAAGTTTTATATAAGATACATGCAAAATATTAAAGTAATTATAAAGATAATGTGGTCACCTAATCTACCTAGTAATATATGAATGAAACCTGTAAACCTACTCTACCCTTGCAACCTATTATTTAACAGCAATCTGCGTCATCATCGCCATCGCTAAAATATTGCATCTCACCACCATCGTTAACATACTGCATATAGGCGTCGCTAAAGTAGTTCACTCCACTATTTTGCTCGTGTATATAGTTCATTTCGGTATTCTGTTTGTGTAGAAGTGCCGTTGACCGCTCGTCGTCATCCCAATCCCGCACAGCCCGATCGCGTGGCAACGCAGATGGCAACGGCCTGCTGGTCTGAATACATCTTAGTTCACCCTCAATCTTGGAGTGCGAGATGGGAGTGAGAGTTTCCCTTTTGGGTTCTGCTTTTCCATTCGCACGCTCATCTAGGTTCACTTGTTCTAATTCCTTACAAACAACAACTCCAACCTGGTTCTTGATTGTCCATGCATTACGAACACTCTCCTCCTTTTTCAAGGGCGAGGGGGACGAGATATTGGATCCGAGCTGGAATGAATTAATGCTTTTCCCTTCCTCATCTTTGGCAACAAGGAATGCGTGATTTGGTCTCTGTGCTGTGAGAACAAGCATTTCTCTACGAGGAAGCTCTTTCTTGTCTTCCTTTGTTATCAGGGTAGGAAGCTTGGACTTCACCTCTTTCTTCCCATAAATGTCGTTGAGATTCAGCGGGGCGAACTTCTTACTCCCTCCTCTCATTTAGATTTCAATAACACCACCCCTATCAGAAAACTCGATATCAATAACCCTCAGCAAATCGGAGACGGATAACGTATAATCCTGCAGGAAATGATATCTAACGTTTCTTTTCAGTGAAAAATGTGAAGACTGAATCCAATCAATCAATCCGAATGGTAAGTTAACCGAAGGAAAAATTTGAATGCCTAAAATCGTGAATCCTTGTAAATAAATAGTCTTCTCTCTCTGCATTGCTTTAACCATTTTGGGAAGTCGGCTCGGTATAGCGCGAGGGATTGATGATTTTGGGAAATTGTGTGGAGCATAATAATTATAGGAAGTGATTTAGGAGACGACTAAGTGGTTTTATTGCTTTTATTTTGAATTTTACAGTAGCTTCGACGATGTTGTTGATTTTTGCCCCAAATACCTTGTCTAGAACCTAGAATCCTTCTGCAGTTCTGGCGTTGAGTGCATTATCAATATCCAGAGAGCGTTCTGCATTCTTGCCTTAAGCTCATTCCGAATGATGCTAGGTAACGATTGCGAATTTTCAGTGCTTCATTTCTTTATACTTCTTAGGTTCCTATTAAAGCTTTAATCGATATTCTTCCACTCAGACGCAGAGCTGATGTTGAGAACACCTCGCAGATCCTATGGGAAGAGGTCCTTGCTATCAATTGCACACAAAATCTTTTTATAAGCACGTTCTAAAGCCAAAGTTGACAAAGAAGAGTGTTAGTTACTCAGCCATCAGCTATAACATCACAATAGAATCGCTCAAATTATTATAAAAACTATTTCTTGACTGGGTCACGCCGTGCATCAATTAACAACATAAATAATAAGTTGATAATAACTTCATACTTGCAAATGCTCACTTTGTATATTACTAAACTTGCTTCACTTGTGTGGGTGAGCTCCATTTTTCTTGTTATTGAAGTTGAGACCAATATGCTCCAAATTGCTATGTTAATCAAATTGCTCACAGTGTGGTTATTGCACCCACATAATGACGCTATGCCAGTTCTCCATTTTGTTGTTATGCCAGTTCTGCAAGTTCTCCATTTTGTTGTTATTGCCAAAGTAGATAGGTATTCTACAGTGTTTGCTGTTTTGCATATATTCATTTTAAATACATAATTATCAAGCACTTAGAGTTACTGTTAGGCACTTCAAAGAACTCCATTTTAAATCCAAAATTATAAGTATAACTCAAAAGAATCCAATCTTTTTACAAGTATTAAGACAAATGATTTATGTGTGTTTCTATAATTGCTTTTAAGCTGGCATGTTTTTCATGTTTTTAAAATGGGGGATCAAATTCTAACATGAAAAAATAGAATATTTGTCCGTGTTTCAAGAAATGATACATTACGCTTGTTTTGCAGTTTACTTGGTTTAGTTACGAGGTCAAATAAAATTGACAGAAATATTAATGCATATAAAGGGGAAGACAGTTGGAAAATTGACATGCAACGTTAATCATTTGGTGAGAACACCTAGCATATTGTGGGTGAAGGAGGGAGCATATCCCTACTACAAAGAAGCTATTAATGCAAGGCACATCGAAGGATCCTCGACCAGAGGGGGAATCAACAAGAGTAAGGGAGCGGACAGGGAACCAACAAGATTAAGAGAATTATTTGGCCTATGGTCACTATGCAAATTGAAATGTAAATAAAAAACGGGTGATGTGGATCATAATTGTTTGTAATAATATGGAATGAAATTCATAAATGAGGTGGAAATGGTCTAATCATCCAAGGAGGGAACATACGAGGTTGAATGGTCCCCACAGGAGATGTAAATCCTCAGGATAAAAGTATCCAAGGAAGGGTGAACTACGGGAAGAGTAACTCCCAAGGAATCTCATGAAGAGGCTCACACAAACACTAATTGACACATTATTTGAGCAGTTGGAATAATTAATTTTACAATGGGACTAGTATTCTCGAAATTTCTCACTTTGACACTTCATTCACATATAATCCCTTTTTCAAGAAGCATTAAACTAGGTACCTTTTTTTATCAAAATTTAATGTATTTGTCTTCGTTCGTTGACCACCTTTGTTTATTTGATGTTTGTCAAATGGTTAGTCTTATATGTTTTTGAATCTATCCAAAATATCAACAAAGAATTCAAATGTTGAGATGTCCCACAAGAGGAAGCCTCGTTAATTTATTTTTCTCTTTGGTTTTCATTCTTATTCGATATGATCGAGAAATCCTTCGATCGAATTTTTCCAAGCACAACGATAATGGTTGAGGATATTGATAGGCGGGCTATCAAATATTTCAAGAAGATGAGTTCAAGCAGGCACTCTTTATTTACACGCTAGAAATTGGCGTTGACCCTTCCAATGTCGGATTTTACGTCGACAGGGCCCCAGCGAAGATTGAACTCGAGAATTTCCGAGGTAAACTAAAAACCATGATTTTCTGATTCATGCCTAGAATAATGCTAATGCCTTTGAATTTTTTATTTTTTCAGTGTCCCTAGGGTTTTAAACCAGATCCTAAAGTCATGAGGAAACTATTCAGTTATCTGTTAAATGATTTATGTGTGTTTCTATAATTGCTTTTAAGCTGGCATGTTTTTCATGTTTTTAAAATGGGGGATCAAATTCTAACAAGAAAAAATCGAATATTTGTCCGTGTTTCAAGAAATTATACATTATGCTTGTTTTGCAGTTTACTTGGTTTGGTTACGAGGTCAACTAAAATTGTCAGAAATATTAATGCATATAAAGGGGAAGACAGTTGGAAAATTGACATGCAACGTTAATCATTTGGTGAGAACACCTAGCATATTGTGGGTGAAGGAGGGAGCATATCCCTACTACAAAGAAGCTATTAATGCAAGGCACATCGAAGGATCCTCGACCAAAGCGGGAATCAACAAGAGTAAGGGAGCGAATGGGGAACCGACAAGATTAAGAGAATTATTTGGCCTATGGTCACTATGCAAATTGAAATGTAAATAAAAACGGGTGATGTGGATCGTAATTGTTAGTAATAATATGGAATGAAATTCATAAATGAGGTGGAAATGGTCTAATCATCCAAGGAGGGAACATACGAGGTTAGATGGTCCCCACAGGAGATGTAAATCCTCGGTATAAAGGTATCCAAGGAAGGGTGGACTACGGGAAGAGTAACTCCCAAGGAATCTCATGAAGAGGCCTCAAGTTAAAATAGCAAAGTAGGGCGCATCTGTGAAGTGTAACCCACAAATGAATGTATGACACCTTATGACATAATCTATGACAAGCTATGGCAATCTATGAAAACTCCTCATCCTAAATTTAGCCAAGGAGGACGCATGAAGGGTGATTGGGCCGATAAGTTAGTTGTCAATCCCCTCAGTCAAGGAAGGAAACCCCTAATTGGAATTAGCAAAGGTGTCTGAGGTATTATTTGGGAAAATATAACATTATAAGGGAGGTTATGTGTCATGAATAATGATTGTCTCCAATAATTTGAATTTTATTTTATTTTTGTGAGAGAAATTTAGAACGAGGAGGAAATTCCTCAATGAGGTTTATACAAGGGAACGCAAGAACATGCGATAGTTCTTTTGATCATTTGCAATTCAAATTTGAGAGATATTGAGATTCTCATTATTGAGAGATGTTCCCCTTGCAATCATAACTACTTTTGGCGGTGAAAGATTACACCCTATATAGCATGAGAGGAGGAATGACCATGATTTCACTACAAAGGTTCAATGTAATGAGGTTATGTTCATGTTTGGTTAATCGTTTGAGTTCACACTGGAGTGATTGGGATCTGAGTCAGTAGTAGTGCAAATTGTTGGTTTTCAATCTTTGTTAATGTGTTCATAACTTGATACATACACAAATAGACAAGAATGTGTGAAATTGTTGTTTAGAATCCATGACAATTGAATATGTTGAGAGGGAATACTGCCATTCACAAATATTTATCGAATGTGCTCTTGGGTATTTATCCAATAATTCCTTTAGCCATCTTGAATTGGACACACAAAACTACCAATGCTGAACTTCAATATACGTCGACATTTTTTTTCACCATTAAGTAGTTTACTGGTTGGTTAAGAGGGGGTGGTAACATTCCCCTTACTACGATTCAATTCCAACCAAGAGTTTGGTATGTTTTACTTTGTGATATAGAGAGAGATCTGGGTTTGGAGTTTTCTTTGAAGTGCAACAAAATGTCCAACCTATTGATAGGTGGTGGATTCCCAACACTTATGTAGAGACGAATCACAAAACTGATGTGTCATAAATCTAAAATTATGCCACACATCATTTGTGTGTTAATGTGTAAAAGGGTCCATGTGCAAGTTAAGGCCATGTGGCTTGTTAAGGTGGCAATGCCATGGAATGTACACGGGTTCCCTTATTGTAGGAGAAACACCCTTGGTGTTATTGTCTTTGAGTTTGATAGAAAGAAGCTTCATTTAGTCAAGGAAAGAAGGGACACAAGGACATGGTGTGGTTGGGGATACTATCAACAGATGGAGCACAAAGAGGTACAACCACCTATCCTACATGCACAATGAAGAGAGAAAGTTAATGCATATAACAATATTGCTGATGGCGATTGCTAGAGTTTATTATGTGGAAAGAGGGACATAGGTGACAGTGACAACTACATGAGGAGGGGCTTGTGCATTTTTTTACACCCACAAGGAAGACAATGCTCTCCTAAGCAAGACTGCAAAGAAGTGTCCAAAAAATAAAAGCTTGTGCAAAAAAAGAGAGTGCCAACAACCAAAACGAGCATGTAGCCAAAGCTAAGGAGCACAAGGTTGAGGCGTTGGAGGTCACAAAAAAGGTGGACGACCACAAAAATATTGAAAAGAAAGGGGGCTATGAGGGAAAAATCTTTAAAATGGACACAAAATGGGTCAGATCATTCCCAAAAAGATCAAAAAAGACTCTATTAGTAACCATAACAAGGTACCCCAAAAAACAAGAGTGGACTTCAAGCTCACATAACGAATGCACACAATACACTAAGAAACACATCCGAAAAGTATCATAAAATAGCAAAATGATGGCCGAAAAAAGAAATTAGAGTGCATAGTTTGTGAGAAAATTTTATCAACAAATTTAATTTACCCATTTTAAATTGAATACCACAACATAAAACTTTAGATTTTATGCAAATAAGTCATATTTCAACCAAATGAATGGGAAATCACAATTTAATGTAAACATTTGAAACGCCATGGAATTCTTGGTTTTTCTCCACAATGCACAAATATTGTTGAAATGAACAATAATCTTAGATATTCAAAGTCTAAAAACAAGGAATCCAATATCCAAGTCCAAAACCAAAACAAGTATTCTATAAATCTCTTCAAATGATCAATATCTCTACTCGGGCTGTCCATACAAAACAATAGAAAAATTTTGCATGCATTTAAAAAAATCCCCCCAAATTTCCATAGGGTAATCAAAATTGACGTTGACACCTTCCAAGAGGCTTTGTACCCCTAATGGCTTGACATCTCTCTTTACAGGTTGATCAGGTCCATCCAAGACACCCCTCACCTCCACTGGTGGTTATTCTCTTCTCCAAGCCCTTGGCTCTCGATCTGTGGTCGTGGATCCTTCCAAATCATCAATTTGTTCCTTATTGTTTGATAGCAAGAAGCCTCATTTCTTCAAGGAAAGAAGTGACAGAAGCATGTGGTGTGGTTTTGGATACTATTAACAAATGGAGCTCAAAGAGGTACAACCACCTATCCTACATGCACAATGAAGAGAGAAAGTTAATTCATATAACAATATTGGTGATGTCGGTGGCTAGAGTTTATTATGTGGAAAGAGGCACATAGGTGACAATAACAACTACAACAGGAGGGGCTTGTGTAATTTTCTACACCCACAAGGAAGACAATGCTCCCATAAACAAGACAACAAAGAAGCATCCAAAAAATAAAAGCTTGTGTCAAAAAGAGAGTGCCAACAACCAAAATGAGCATGTAGCCAAAGCTATGGAGCACAAGGCTGGGGCATTGGAGGTCACAAAAAAGGTGGACCACTACAAGAAGATTGAAAAGAAGAGGGGCTATGAGGGCAAAAGCCTTAAGATGGACCCAAGATGGGTCAAAGTATTCCCAAAAAAATGACAAATGACTCTAGTAGTAAGCATAAGAAGGTACCCCCCAAAAAAAGAGTGGACCACGATGATCACATAACCATGGCATAAAAAATACACCACAAAAGTATCATAAAACAACAAAACCATGGCCCAAAAACCAAAATAGAATACATAATTTGAGAGAAAATTTTATCAACAAAGTTAATTTAACCATTTTAAATGGAATGTACCAAAACATAAAAGTTTAGATTTGGTGCAAATGAATGGGAAACCACAATGTAACAAACATTTGAAACGCCATGGAATTCTTGGTTTTTCTCCACAGTGCAGAAATATTGCTGAAATGAACAATAAGCTTAGATATTCAAAGTCTAAAAACATGGAATCCAGGGTCTGAGTCCATAACGAAAACAAGAACAAGGGTTCTATAAATCCCTTCAAATGATCAATATCTCTACTAGGGCCATCCATATACACAAAATTGAGGTTGACACCTTGCAAGAGGTTTTGTACCCCTAATGGCTTCCGAGGTCTCTCTACAAGTTGATGATATTCATGTACAAGACACCCGTGACCTCTGCTCGTGGTTGTTCTCATCTCCAATCCCTTGGCTCTCGATCGGTGGTCATGGATCCTTCCAAATCTCATCAATCTATTCCTTAAACCACCACCCTCTTCCACGAATATGTCATGACCTTAGATTATTATTAGCTACATATTTTATGTTTATGTTAATTCAATTTTAATATTATTTTATTTTATTTATCATATTATTGTTTTTTATATTTTAAAGAATAGGATTAAGTTTCATATAACTATTGTTATTTCAAGAGTAAATTTATCTCCATATAAAAATAGAAAAAGACTTTATACCAATAGAAAAGATAAAAATAAAATATAAAAGTTTTATATCAGATACGTGCCAAATATTAAAGTAATTATAAAGATAATGTGGTCACCTAATCTACCTAGTAATATATGACTGAAACCTGTAAACCTACTCTACCCTTGTAACCTATTATTTAACAGCAATCTGCGTCATCATCGCCATCGCTAAAATATTGCCTCTCACCATCGTTAAAACACTGCATATTGGCGTCGCTAAAGTAGTTCACTCCACTATTCTGCTCGTGTATATAGTTCATTTCGGTATTTTGTTCGTGTAGAAGTGTCGTTGATAGCTCGTCGTCATCCCAATCCCGCACAGCCCGATCAGGTGGCAGCGGCCTGCTGGGCTGAATACATCTTAGTTCACCCTCAATCTTGGAGTGCGAGATGGGAGTGGGAGTTTCCCTTTTGGGTTCTGCTTTTCCATTCGCACGCTCCTCTAGGTTCACTTGTTCTAATTCCTTACAAACAACAACTCCAACCTGGTTCTTGATTGTCCATGCATTACGAACACTGTCCTCCTTTTTCAAGGGCGAGGGGGATGAGATATTGGATCCGAGCTGGAATGAATTAATGCTTTTCCCTTCCTCATCTTTGGCTACAAGGAATGAGTGATTTGGTCTCTGTGGTGTGAGAACAAGCATTTCTCTACAAGGAAGCTTTTTCTTGTCTTCCTTTGTTACCAGGGTAGGAAGCTTGGACTTCACCTCTTTCTTCCCATAACCATAAATGTCGTTGAGATTCAGGGGGTGAACTTCTTACTCCCTCCTCCCATTTAGATTTCAATAACACCACCCCTATCGGAAAGCTCGATATCAATAACCCTCAGCAAATCGGAGACGGATAACGTCTAATCCTGCAGGAAATGATATCTAACGTTTCTTTTCAGTGAAAAATGTGAAGACTGAATCCAATCAATCAATCTGAATGTTAAGTTAACAAAGCAAAAATTTGAATGCCTAAAATCGTGAATCCTTGTAAATAAATAGTCTTCTCTCTCTGCATTGCTTTAACAATTTTGGGAAGTGGGCTCGGCATAGCGCGAGGGATTGATGATTTTGGGAAATTGTGTGGAGCATAATAATTATAGGAAGTGATTTAGGAGGTGGTTTTATTGCTTTTATTTTGAATTATGCAGTAGCTTTGAGGATGTTGTTGATTTTTGCCCCAAATACCTTGTCTAGAACCTAGAAGCCTTCTGCAGTTCTGGCGTTGAGTGCATTATCAATATCCAGAGAGCGTTCTGCAGTCTTGCCTTAAGCTCATTCTCAATGATGCTAGGTAACGATTGCGAATTTTCAGTGCTTCATTTCTTTATACTTCTTAGGTTCCTATTAAAGCTTTAATCGATATTCCTCCACTCAGACGCAGAGCTGATGTTGAGAACACCTCGCAGATCCTATGGGAAGAGGTCCTTGCTATCAATTGCACACAAAATCTTTTTATAAGCTCGTTCTAAAGCCAAAATTTACAAAGAAGAGTGTTCGTTACTCAGCCATCAGCTATAACATCACAATAGAATCGCTCAAATTATTATAAAAACTATTTCTTGAGTGGGTCACGCCGTGCATCAATTAACAATATAGATAATAAGTTGATAATAACTTCATACTTGCAAATGCTCACTTTGTATATTATTAAACTTGCTTCACTTGTGTGGGTGAGCTGCATTTTTCTTGTTATTGAAGTTGAGACCAATATGCTCCAAATTGCTATGTTAATCAAATTGCTCACAATGTGGTTATTGCACCCAGATAATGACGCTATGCCAGTTGAACTTAAGATACTTGTTTTCTGCAAGTTCTCCATTTTGTTGTTATTGCCAAAGTAGATAGGTATTCTACAGTGTTTGCTGGTTTGCAGATATTCATTTTAAATACATAATTATCAAGAACATAGAGTTACTGTTAGGCACTTCAAAGAACTCCATTTTAAATCCAGAATTATAAGTATAACTCAAAAGAATCCAATCTTGTTACAAATATTAAGACAAATTATCCTCTCTACTAAATTTTTAAATTGCAGCTCAATGATTTTTTATTTTCTTCTAATAATACATGATGATCGAGATAAAAGTGCGTCCATTTAAGTTGTTTCTTCTGCACCTCCCGAGGGTGGACAGACTAGGATAGCTCTAACCCAAAAAATTCCACAGCGCATGGCAGACAAAAATACTTGAAGTTGTAAGCAGATTGAAGGACGTAGGGTTGGTGTCTAAAATAACTTCTCCCGCCCAAACCTCAAGTGCTTCGGTCATAGCCAATACTTGGCAGGGTGTTCTTCAAACTAACGATCCAATCGAAGCAA
>Ga0233331_1000009_pt1 | contig 16661 bp, 4 predicted proteins | sample GEONDECOMP205_FD_180708 | JGI IMG/M metagenome (GOLD analysis project Ga0233331, IMG submission 180708) | Leaf litter microbial communities from Shasta-Trinity National Forest, California, United States - GEON-DECOMP-205 | ecosystem: Environmental > Terrestrial > Plant litter > Unclassified... | reverse complement strand
TACTCTTATCTCTCCTTACCCTTTACCCCCCCCCCAAGGGGAAATCAAGCTTAAAAAAAGAAATAATAGGGCAAAATAGAAGGCATCACAAAAAGTAAGGCAAAAATTAATACACTATGACGTCTCACAATATATATCAGATACCCTATACAATACTAAACATTAGACCATGGTATATTACACTATATAACTAAGGGTGGATACCCTGATTTGAACAGGGAACATACTGTGCCACATACAGTCGCTCTACCGATTGAACTACATCCACCTAAATTTTGAGATCTTAATTAATATTAATATCATACTTTGTCTCAAATCTTTTACCCTGATACCCTTATTTTTTTTTATTTTAGTGAAGCTGTAAAATAAAAAAAGAAAAAAGGTATGCATGTAATTTTTTTTTCCTTTGCCCTAAATTTTTTATTATTTATGCTAAAGCATAAATAATTAAATAAACCCTAACACATTGTGTTAGGGGCTGGCCTATAGGCCAAAGGGTAAAACAGAAAAAAAAAGCACCTACAATAACTTTTATTTTTATAATGGTAGCTTCTAAAAAACAAAACCTTCAACTATGCCGGTAAATACCGTAAAATATGACTTGTATTTTAGTCTTTTCCGGGGGGGTGAGTCGAACACCCAGATTTGACTACCAAAAAGTCATGACTTTACCAATTCGTCTACCCCGGATTATTATATTGTAACCCTAACCTTTGAAAAAAAAAACAAAAAGAAAAAAAAAAAACGACCCCCCCCCCCAACCCAAAGGGGGTATTGGTGGCTAAGACCTGAAAGAGTTCCCTAAAAAAGGAAAGCGGGCACCCTCCCTACCTGAGCTTTAGCTCGTAAAAAAATAAAAATTGAAAAATAATATATGCCTTTCCCTTTGTAGTCTATTATATATAATATAGTCTAATATATCTAATATAGCTATATTAGATATATAATATTGTACTTTATACGGTTAGAAGGGCTATAATATTATACCCTCTTATAATGCACTACTTTACTCTAAACTATAGTAAACTATAACCTAGAGTAGACTAATACAATCCTTCTAAGCTTTATTATTTTGGTGGATATTTTTATATTATAACCAAAATCGTTTTTGCCGCTTTCCTTTTTTTTATAATAAAAAAGGAAAAAAAAGATAAAACTCCTACTTTTTTCTCTCCTCCAAATATAGTAAGAATTTGGAGGAGAGAAAAATTAGCCTAAAAGTGCTAAACCCTAATCCCCAAGGTTTATCTTTTTTTTTGTTTTTCTCTTACCTCCTCACTATATAGTGAGGAGGAGAGAGAAAAATAAACCTGGGAGATAGCTACGCAGGGAACTGTTAATTCCCTGCGTAGCTGCATTCGCACGGGGATAATAGAAGCAAGATAACATAGTAAATAAATACTCTAGATTTATAAGGTAAATCCGACTTGAACGGATAAGATATAAAATCAAATAGCCCTAAACTATCCATGTCTACCAATTCCATCACTACCTTAAATAAGAGTAAGTAATTAATTAATTATAATTCCTATTTTTATAATTATTATAAAAAAACTAAATTCTTTACTCTTTCTTTCTCTTTCTCTTTCTCTTTCTCTTTCTCTTTCTCTTTCTCTTTCTCTTTCATATCAAACTATATAATAATAAATATAAAAATAAACACAAAAAAACAAATATATCTATGCTATATCTAATTGCTCGAGGTAAGATTTGAACTTACAACCTAAATAGCTTCAGTATTTCGCTCGACCAATTGAGCTTCTCAAGCTTATATTTATATTCTAAATAAGAGTATAAATATAAAATCAAATCAAATAATTCTGCTTATGCATTCATTATCTGATATTTTTTATGATATAGTTTACCTTCTGCCTTATATCTACGCAGTGTTGATTCACCTATTCCTAAATATTTTACCGCCGACGCGTTATTTATAAATAGTTTCACAATATTTGTTTCTATTTCGGTAACTTTTACAGGCAAGGTGTTTTTCAATGCCATTCTATTTTTAGTCTCTACTGTGTGAGTTTTACCAAAAAAAGATGTTTTTACACCGGCACGATATTTAGCTGCTATCTTCAAAATTTCTATCGATTCCTCTGAGTATACACAATCTTTTAAAGCTATTCTTTGTAATTCCTTAGTTTCTTCGGATTGTTTAGTACCTAGACGTGAATCAGCTTTATTAAATATGTTATATACTGGTTTTAAGTTATCAATATAATACTGTTCTCTGGCTATAACTACACTTGGTTCACAATATTCTAAAATATCCAAACTAAAGCTAGAATACCCATATTTTAATAATGAATTATATATAATACTTGTCCCCATACTTACTCTTTTTTTAAGATAAACTAAAAAGTAGTAAGTACTAAATCTACCAGATAAGTTTATGCTAATTTTTCTCTCTCCTCCAAATTAGCATAAGCCACCCACCGGCATATACAAACCCTATGCTTAGTTACGCATTCACCCAAGCTGTACGCACCGTTGGGAACTGGTCGCAGCTTATTGCTACTTGCCTTTCGGCTCGATTTACATGATCCTCGATTTATTTATTGTATTTTTCCCTATTTCCTTTAAAAAAAAAAAAAGATATAGGCTTAGCTAATGTTTAAAAACCCAACATATTATATGTATTTTTCATGCTTTTTCATTATTTTTCTGGCTTTTTCAAAAATTTAGCCAGCAAAATATTACTTATAGCTCATTACTAAAAACCCTGTCCCAGAATAATAAAGGGGGGGGAGTAATAAATTATTTATAATAAAAAAAAAGAAATTTGGAGACATCAGGGCTCGAACCTGAAATAACGACTTGCAAAGTCGCAGTTTTACCAATTAAACTATGTCCCCTCTTACCTACCATGCTTTTTTCTCTTACCTCCTCACTATCTAGTGAGTTGCATGACTCCGTCAACGCATGGAGAGAGAAAAATTAAGCAACAGCTTTGATTTTTTTATTAATTTTTAGGATTGAAATGCAGTCCGTTTTTTGATTAAATTTTATCTAACCAAAAAACTGGCCAAGTTTTAAATAAAAAAGAATAAAATTTAGTTTGGGGGGCCCTACCCCTCAACTACGTTGAGGGGCGCGCCCCCAGGAGAAGCCAAGATAGGTAAGAATATACAAGAATATAGTCATATAAATTATAATAACTATATTCTTTTTTTTACTTATGACTGCTTGTACAGCAGCCCTAAAAAAAGATAGAAAAAGGACTTAAACCAAGAAATAATTAAAACCACTGAATACAATATTATATATATCTATTTATACTCCGTACTTCTTTTCCTTTTACCACCTCACTATATAGTTAAAATTTGGAGGAGAAAAAAAAATTGCAAAGCGACCTCTTAATTTTTGAGCTTATTTTTTTTGTTTTTGCCTCTAGCCCCTTTATTTTTTTTTTCATTTTAATTTATCTAAGGCTATTGCAGTCATAAATATTTTAGGGGGGCGGGAAGGGAAACTTATCCTGAACCCGAAAACTAGTCTTTATTATTTTTACAACTGTAAAAATAATAAAGCTAATTTCCTTCTCCTAAGTATAGGAAGAGACTAGTAAATCAGGTCTTATCTTTTTAAATTTTATTTGGTTTATTCTTGTTTTCATATATCCGAAAGAGGACTTGAACCTCTACGACGTTAGTCAACGAAACTTAAGCTCGTCCTGTCTACCAATTCCAGCACTCGGATTTATTGGCTTAATAAAGAAAAAGAAATTGCAAGGCACGTTTTTAAGGTTTAATCCATAAAAAACCCAAAATATCCTGATAATCCACAAAGATAAAAAACCACGAATCCTGCGTAGCTGGCCCCCATCATTTATGGGTACGAAGCAGGGGGCGTTAAATTAATAAAAATTTGGATAAGAAGCTGAGATCAGTAAAATCAAATGATTTTATACACCTGTGAATAATAAGGCCAGAGTGATTTGAACACCCATCTAAACCGTCATGAGCAGCTTGCTTTACCAATTAAGCTATAGCCTTTAAAATTTATTACTTAAATTGTAGCTTAATTTATTATTTTTATGACCCCAAACCCGGGGGCGCGCCCCAGGGCAGTCCTAAAAAAGAATAAAAAAAGACCACAGCTCCTACTTTTCCCTCTTCTACTTTCCCCCCCCTGGTTAACGTTTCTATTTTTTTTTTGTTTTTAAGCCCATGGCAATTTTTTTCTGAATCAGAAAAAAGCCAACCCATATTTTATTTTCTCCAGTTACACTGGAGAAAATAAAATAAAAAATAGTAATCCTAGCCTACGCTGGGGTTTGGCCAACTTTTTTTTATAAAAAAAAGGGCCAAAGGCAAAAAAATAAGCAGTCCCTGCGAAGCTGCCCCCAATTAAATATGGGCTAAGTTTTTAAAGTTATTTTACCTTAAGGTAAAATAATTAAAATACTAAGAGACTAAAAAACAAAAATAATGGAAATAGATCAAAATTTTGAGTTTGTGCGGACATGGGATTTGCACCCATCTATACTGGGCATGAGCCAGTTATGTTACTACTACATCAATCCGCATAAAAATTTAGCCCCAGAGGGGTTCGAACCCTCGTATGTAATGATGAAAACATTATGTCTTAACCACTTGACTATAAGGCCTATATGTATAAGTACCCCACATCTCATCTTACCATTATCCCCCCCACTGCCATGCAAGCAGGAGCCGTATATCTGGGTATGCATACACCCAATTCAACTTAAACCAAATTTGAATTAGATACTAGCCCGGTGCAGGTATCGCGCCTACGTCCACTGATTACAAAACAATCGCATTAACTTCTATGCTAACCAGGCTCATTCTTCAGCCCCCCCCCCCCCGCTTCTTTTTTTTTCTATGGCATGCCTTAGAAAAAAAAATTTGGGGAATGGGAAAGATGAGATAGTAAGAAGTAGGCAAATATACGTTTATTAATTTAAGTGTAATGATTGTAAGATATAGATATTAGTTAGTAATTTATAAAATTAGTACTTTATGCCTAAGGACATTTAAATCCTTTCAGCTAAAGCCTATTAATTGCATGTATTTTAAAACACATGCAAAATCGTAGTGGTCTACTACGTATATTTAAGAATATCATAAGGTAAGTTTCGTGCCTAGATGCATTCAGCACTTATCTTTAACTAACATAGCGTTCCTGCCGTGCCTATGCTATAAATTTACTTAAGTGTAAGTAACATCCCTGTATAAGTATTTCTACCTATACTTTAAATTAATATTGGGCACATAAACAACAGGTAAACCAGAGGTTAATATACCCAGCTCCTTTCGTACGAGGGGGCTATCCTTATTTTATTCTAATTCCCTCTAGAAGATAGAAACCATACTGTCTCACGACGTATTTAACCCAGCTCGTGTAACTTTTTAATCGACGAACAGTCGAACCCTTCATGATTCCTGCATTCATGTGGATAAGTTAAGCCGACATCGAGGTGCCAAACTGCGCACTCAATTTGTACTCTCTGGCGCAATTAGCCTGTTCAATATTTGTTATCATAAAGGTTCTTTATCCTTTATTTCCATCTTTCACAAAATGGTTCAGACTATTTCTTCATTTTTATTTTTTTTTGACTTGCTTAAAAAAAACTATATATAATTAATCCAACGCGAAATTATTTATTGTGTGTGGGCTTTTTTTTTCTCTTACCTCCAAATTCTCACTATATAATGAGAATTTGGAGGTGAGAAAAAGGAGGTAAAAAAACCTCAAAAACAGCAAAAGGATTATTTACTACTTACTCACCCTTTAATACCAAAAGAACCATTACGGTTTTTAGAATTTATATTTGTGTATTGTACATTTGATTTTGCGTGACCTCTTAACATAACTGTTGATAATCCTTTATAAGAAGAATCAATATTTTTCAAACTACCTTTTCATTTAACTTTAAACACAGATCTTGAAGCGGTAAAACGTCTAGTTAATCTACCTTTAGCTTCTAATCTTACACCACCTATTGCTTTGTGTTTAAGATTGTTAAACAAAAATCTTTCTACTGTTTGCTCTGATTCTGGCTCTTTTCCTATTCCTGCTACCTTGCTAGAAGCTTCTTCTTTCAGGTTAGATGGAAGATAAAATAGAGGTAAACCTTGACCATTAGGAAAAATACCTAACAGTAATTTATTTAAGCTGTCACTAGTATTAAGTAAGGTTTTATTATTTTGCTTTTCTTTATCCAAACTTTTCTTCTTTGTTTTTTCTCTTACCTCATCACTATCTAGTGAAAATTTGGAGGAGAGAGAAAAATGAAGTAAAGAAGACCCTGGTCCATCGCCCTGTGTCTGGACCGATGGGTTAAAAGTTGAAAAGATATTCAAATTTTTAATGGTATTCATTAAATATTCTTCAGATCTATTAGGAATTGTTTCAGTTACTTTATTTCTAAGCGGCAATTTAACCATACTTAAAGAAGATTTTAATACTTTTAACAATCTGTTATTTCTATTTTTTAATTTTAAAGCTATAGCTTGTGATAAAATATCACTATTTAAATATAAGTATTTTAAGCTAACTATATTAAACTCTACATCTTTGTTATAAATCTTGCTTAAAAGATTGCTTAGTCTTAAAAGATAAGCATCTTCAAATTTTAATTTATTAAAATCAAGTAATAATTTATAATAAGTCATAGCTATTAATTCTTTTTCCAGTAAATTTTTAGTAAATTCATTATATAAACGAACATTATGGATATTAAAACTACCTTTTACTTTAAAACTATTAAGAATTAAGAGTTTTTCATTTTCAACCTGTTGCATAATATATGACTTTTGTCTGTCTATCAATTTAAATTTATCTTTAAAGGATAAATTTTTTAATCTATTCTGATCCTCTGGGTAAGCAAAAAGCTTTTTTTCAAGATTTTTTATTTTATTAGCTAGCATTTCTTTTTGTTTATTATAAACGTATAATGTTATAATAACTTTAGAACTAGTATGTTTTAGTTCTGCTTTACCAACAAAAATTTTACTTACTAATAGACGTCTAAATCTAATACGTAAACGCTTAGATTTTGATTCATCTTTTTTAAAAAAGTTGAAATAACTTTGGATTAATCTCATTAAATTTTTATCTGCAACAGGTAAGGATTTAATATAATTACTGTTGTAGGCATAAACACTATTTAATCATTCCTTACTAGCAGGAGGAAAATGTCTTCTTTCACCCAAAGTATTATTATTTAAATTTAGTGGTATTATTTTAGACTTATCATTTACTTTTTTTGTAAAGATAAGGGGTTTATTACTCACCTCAATATTTGCTATTCTATTATTAATCATAGTTTTATTTAATTGCACTTTTTATTTCAATATCTCTATTGCTTTGTGGTATTAAGCTCAATCTTTAATCTATTTATCTAAGTCATATTATAACTTATACCCCCTCCCACCTTTGTTTTTTTTCTCTTACCTTCTCCAAATATAGTAAGAATTTGGAGGAGAGAGAAAATGGGGAAAGGAGAATAAGTAATAATTTAAACTAGGAAAACTGGATTGAGTCTATTTCACTAATATTACTAGTAATATTAATTATTATAGTTTCATAGTTTTTATTATATATAGTTTTTGCTGTACCAAGATTTCTCTCCCAGTTTTGCAAAAAAGCTCTCTATAAAAATGTTGGGCATTAATAGAAGGATTATTGTTAGCATTACTCACCTTCTAGTCGTTGAACGGTTTTACTCAAAACTACATTTATAACCATTGCAGTTTAAACATAGTCGTTTTAATGCTTAAGTAAACTTCGCTTCAAGTACACTTATTATATTATGCTGATTTTTTTTTCATACTTATTTTTTTTTTGTTGCCCTCCCCCCCCCCTCACACTTTGTGTTACGGGGGGGGGTTTGGCCAAATTTTTTTATTGTTAAATATAATAAAAAACACGCCTGCTTTAGCAGGCTGGCCAAAACAGTTAACCAGAAAAAAAGTAAAAAGCGTGAAACTGTACCAGCAAGATACTATAAAAGTTATTCTTGAAATTAACCCAATAAATTACCAATAGATTTATAACTTGAGCTCATGCAGATATTTTTATTTTCTTCTATATTATTCCTACTTCCCCATATTATTCTTTATTAAGCATTTTTACAAAAAACCATGCTTAATTTTTCTCTCTCCATGCGTTGACGGAGTCATGCAACTCACTAGATAGTGAGGAGGTAAGAGAAAAAAAAAGCAAGAAAAATAATAAAAAAAAAGAGTTTCAAAGTATTGGAACTTATTTTTTATGACTGCTAAAAGCAGTCCTAACACTACGTGTTAGATAAAAAGATAATTCCAAAACTTAGCCCCCCACCAAAGGGGGGCTGAAACCTGTGGAGGCCCCACTGGAATGCAAAAAATAACAAAAAAGGTCTGCTTTGCTTGAAGCAAAATAAAACATTGGAGGACTAACATCCCTAGCGTAGCTTTTTCAAAAATCCAAGACCTTTCCTTTCTGCATCTTGTGATCATATGCCCCGCTTACGCGACTGATAGACGTGTAAGTCAAACAGTAAAGCAAGATTAAGCCATTAAACTTTACAAGTAATCAACATAATTAATTTATTAGTGATTTAACAAGATGTTTTAGATAAAACATACTAATAAAATAAGTAAAAACATTAGAGTATTTAATACTCAGATTAATGTTTTAATTACATCTATTTTCCATATAGTTAAAATCTTACTTGGAAAAAATAATATTTCTAACTTAATAGAACTGTAGCTGGATTAGTTATAGTTATAAACTATACCAAATTACAAACTAAAAAAAAAAAATACATATTTTCATCTGCTCAACTCCCTTTGAAAAGAACGAAAAGCAGAGATATATGTATTTAATTGCCACAAGTAAATTATGGCAATTTTACAAAATTAACTTTGGATACACCCAGGTACTTTTTATGGGATCTGTGCCCCGCATAAACTGCCTCCTAGCCATTGTCCCCTTTCATTGAAGGGTTACACCTTACATTGTAAGATATGCCAATATGACAAACTAAATAAAGGTGTTTCAATTATATCTAATCAACTACCTTATACACTAAAATTTGTTCAGTCATATCCAATAACTAGCAACAGTAAAGCTGCATAGGGTCTTCTCGTCTATCTAGAGGTAAACTGTATCTGCACAGTTATTCCAATTTCACTGAGCCAATCATTGAGACAGCTGTTGTATCGTTAAATCATTCCGTTTCACAATTTTTACCGTTGATATTATCTTTAGGCTAGGTTATTGTGATATCTTTAATCTTAAATTACTTATATTTGGCTTAAGAACCACTTTAGTGGCGACTAGAGCGCACCTTACATATATTAATACTTCGAAATTTTTAGTAGTTTAGTTTACTATAATATATGAAGAAGCATCCGCTCGTTGCTCTTTTACAGAGTAGCTTAGCTACTCTGACTTAGATACGCGGTAACCCATTTCACTTTCGTTTATCTCTTTTGATATTACCATACCCCGGTAATTACTCAGGCCAGTTATAACGTTTCCATTGTAACCTTGGTTAAAAGAGCTTTAGGGTGTTCCCGTAGTTTGCCTCTTTATCGCACAAGAATCGAGTTTCCTAAGCTCGATTTTTCTATTCCCAGCCCCCTCTTTCCCAGCAAAGCTGGGAAAAGGAGGCAGATTCAGCGCGCTTAAAAAAAAAGTTATCTTTTTTTTTAGCGCGGTAAGGTTTTTAAGTTATTTTACAAGGTAAAATAATTAAAAACCTAAGAACTAAATTGACATAATTTTCGTTTGCTTATCATTAAAAGAGACGTATCCCTAAAATAGAAAATAAAATATATAGAATAAGCTAAAGCAAATCGTCATCCCCCCTAATATTGTGGGCTATAGACGTGCCACATATTCCTATACATATTATATAAGATTACGGACAGTCGAATTCGAATCGACACACATCGTTTGGAAGACGAATGGTCTACCATTAACCTATGCCCGTTCATGTAGTTACAGACTACTATCTTTATACTTTAAATTAGTTTTTTTAAACTCTCCCTAAAAAAGTTTACCTTTTTCAGCCAAAACTTTAATGTGACAATTAATTTAGGAATAGATTAATTTAGGAATAAATTAAATTTTATTCATGCAAGACCGCATTTAACGGCCAAGGTATTCCGCTACCTTAGGACCCTCAGTAATAAGGCCGCCATTGATCGGGGTTTCCTTCAAAGCCAAGCTTATCTTAGTCAACTTAGCTAATTCGTTAACCAGCCGACATCGGGCAGAAATCACACTCAATACTTTGATTTATTATCTTAATGCAGAGTGCTTTGTTTTAATTAAACAGTCGTACAACACTATTCTATGCTTCCTATTCTTTACCTGATATTAACCAGGAGGAATGGCTCTCCTTATCCCGAAGTTACGGTAGTTAGTTTGCCGAGTTCCTTAATGATTGTTCACTCAAACGCCTTCGTATACTCTACTAGCTTACTTGTGTTAGATTCTAGGTACGGTTATGTATTTTCTAATATTCCTCATCTAATTAGTTTATTGGTTTATTTGTTTCGCAGCAAGACCAATACTGGTCTTGCATTATTTTTTTTTTATTATATAAATAAAAAAAAAAATAAGAAAAAGAAAATGTTTACGGTTTTTCCAGAACACTTTATCACTTTATAAAGGTTGTTACTTTGTAAACAAGATTTACTCATCGTTTAATCCTTTAGGTAGATAAACTTAGAGGCCGTTACTTTATATAAAACCATAAGCTTTAGGCGAGGGATATAATTCCCTTTTTCGTTACTCATGTCAGCATTCTCACTTGGGTTATCTAATCATTAATCTTAAAAAGAATAAGTCTAAGATTTACCCAACGTTCTGCTACCCCACCAAATATAATAATATTTACTATTATAAGTGTGGACAAGGTGTCGGTATATTGTTTAGATCCGTTAAATTTTCGGTGCGAATATATATATAAATTAACTTATTAATTTACTAAACCAGTGCTCTGTTACGAGGTCTTCAAAAAATGGCCGCTTCTAAGCCTATTTCCTAGTCGTATAAAATATTAACTTCCTTAATTTCACTTAACAATAATTTTGGAACCTTAACTCTTGTTCTGGGCTGTTTCCCTTTAGACATACAACCTTAGCGTACTATGTCCGATTATTCAATATTCATCATTGCCCTTCCGAGTGCGAATACTCACCGATAAAATCTTCACGATCCCCCGATATATGCAAAAAATACCTATAATTTATATTTAACTATAAATCCATAGATACAAGTTGCCTGAGATCACAGTTCTGTACCTGCTATGATGTTATTTGAATTACCTACTTATATAGGTTTCGCAGAAAACCAGCTATCCTAGTCAGAATTGTCTTTCACTAACTTACCACAGTTCATCGGATATCTTTACAACGATAACCCGTTCGGACTTTTATAATCCTGACTGTGGTAAGATCACCAGGCTTCGGGTCTAATTTTAGATACTAATTCATTATTTCATAATTGGTTTATCTAGGCATTGCTGCTCGCATCTAACATTAACTAGCTGACCCATTATGCAAAAGGTACGCTCGCATTGTTTATTTAAACTTTACTCGAGCTGCTTATAAAACTACTAATTCAATCCATTCCCTCACGGTACTTTTCACTATCGCTTATACATTATATTTAGCCTTAGAGGAAGGTTCCCCTTTATGTTCAAACAGGTTTGTAGCCCATTTTACTTCTTTAATTTATCAGCGGGTTTTTCATCCTTTGCCCCGCAAAAATTAGCGGGGGTTGAAAACCCTAGTAATGTTATTATTAAAAAAAAATATTACAATATAAATTTTTTGTCTTAGACAAAAAATATGTATTCTGATATAAATATAGGCTTCTCTACTTTCATTCACATTAATCGTAGAATCTCGTTTGATTTCTTTTCCTAAAGTTACTAAGATATTTCAATTCACTTCGTTTATTACTGAATTTCTCTAAGAGTACATGTGTTAATTTCATTTCTTAAATTACTTCATGCCAAATGGCATATAAACACAAATTAAATTTATTCTCTCTTTAATATATAGCTAGGTATCCCTAATAGTTTCTTTATATACTTCCCTACACTATTAAAAAATAGTATAGAAAACGTTTTTCTATATCAATTACAATACAATACATTACTAATTAATATTAACTTATTACCTTCCTTTTGCCTTATTTCATGTTACTGTGGCATAAAGAAAGAAAATGAGCATTAATACTTAATTTCAGGTTATTATGATTCGAACATAACAATTCCTCAACCCAAATGAGACGCCTAACCAACCTGGCTCTAACCTGTCTTTTACCCCTAACTTTTTTTTATTATAAAAATAAAAAAAAATAAAAGCAGCTTCACAAACCAATGCTTCTACTTTAAGAAAAGAAGATCATGAAGATTCTGGAGGCAAAATTTTATATGTATTGTATATAATACAGAGAATATCCGATTCGAACGGATGTTGGTATTAACCAAAATAAGTTTCAAGCTTATCACCTTAAACCACTCGGTCAATTCTCTTTATGCTTTTTTTTTATTTGTTCTTTAGTCTACATACAGCTAATTCAAAAAAAAACGGGATAAACTAGAAGTATATAATATACAGTGATTCCTCAGAGACTTGAACTCCGAACATATCCTTATCAAAAATACGCTTTACCAATTAAGCTAAGGAACCTAACATGTATAATCTATAGATTTATTTGATATATTCTGAAGCTATCCTTAGGATACGTAAAAACCTAGGGGCCCGCGATTACTATTTAATAATATATAAATCTAGAGTACTCAATACTCAGCATATTACCACAAGAGCACTCAGACTTGAACTGAGAATTTGAAGGTTGAAGCTTCCTATTTTGCCAATTAAACTATGCTCTTTAGATGACTGTGTCTTATGCTTTGATTACTTTTCTATACTTTTCCCAGAATTTATTTAAAGAAAATTTGGGGTAAAGTCTAATATGCAGGGTAAGCAGAACAGCCTAGATGATTAACATTTAACTTAATATCGGAAAAGAGATGAATTGAACATCCAGGTGTATAAACACAATATTTAGCAAATATCTTGCTTTACCAATAGCAACTTTTCCTACTTCTCTAATCCCCTTTTCTAACTTTATCCCCGCACCCCCCCCCCTCCTCTAACACGAAGTGTACGAGGCTATAAGCCTTCCTGGAGAGTGCTTTATTTTTTTTTTCGACAGGCTATTCTGCCTTAGGACTGTCCCAAGAATCTAGCGCAATCATAAAAAATATTAAAAAAAATAAATTAGGACAGATGTTAAAAGAATTTAGGTTTTTACTTATTTTACGGCAAATTAGGGAATACGGGGTAAAAGGTGTAAAATACTTAGCCACCTAAGGTGGCTGAAACCTGAAAAAAAAGGGAGAGAAGTGATAATATTTTATAATTATATAGTTATCGGGTTAGACCGGCAACGATCCGGCATCTACTTTCGTGACAAGAAAGTCCTTTACCAATTAAGTTACTAACCCTTATTATATAAGATTACGGGCAGCCGAATTCGAATCGACACACATCGTTTGGAAGACGAATGGTCTACCATTAACCTATGCCCGTTAATATATATTAAGACCTATGGGGTTCGAACCCATGTAACAAAGATTAAAAGTCTCGGATTTTACCAATTAAACTAAGGTCTCTATATATATATTCATATTAATGGATATATATACTTTACAAAAAAAAATAAGTATAAAACACAGTATATATTATTACAATCAATAACAATAAAATCTCCAGGTTTATAAAAAAGTATTTCTATTTACATATTTTAATTTGTACGTTTATAATTAGAAATTACAAAATTTAATTCCTTTGTATCTTTATAGTCAACAGCTATTAAAGGTGGCAAGTATTCAACTAAGAACCTCAGTAATATATTGAAATGAATAAGAATAGTCATACAACATCTACAAAATGTCAGTAAAGTATACTTGACTCTAAATCCAAGTGATGTTTTTCAGTTGAGTGGTAGGCAAGTACACGTCATAAACCTACGGCGATAAACGCAGTACCAATCATAACATGTAAGCCTTCCTTTTTATTCTACTTTACAACTACCCTTTCTTTAGTAATATCCTTTTTATAATTTTAGGTACATTAATTAAGAACCTCAAATTTAAATAAAAAGAATCCAAAAGACTAATGGGGCCCTCCTGCGTAGCAGGATCCCCAATTGTCCAAAAATAATAGAGAGATTTCATCTCTCTTCTTATTTTTAGACAAACATCTCAGTAAAACATATACTAAAATAACATATCTATCAAAAAACTTCATGGGTCACCGACTATTTCTTGAGTTGCGCCCGAGAAAGACGATGGTGAAGATAAATCACCCCAGGGATCTATTAATAATTCATCTGAAAGTTTCGCTTCTCCCTGCGAAGCAGGGGGATTTGATGGTGTATCAGATGGTCCACTAGGTGTATCAGAAGGTCCACCAGTTGGTGTACCAGAAGGTCCACTAGTAGGTGTATCAGATGACCCATCATTTGGTTTAGTTTCAACTTCTTTACCTTTAGAAGGTTTAGTTTCAGTTTCAACTTCTTTACCTTTAGAAGGTTTAGTTTCAGTTTCAACTTCTGGTTTAAATTTTTTATTACTATTTACAGGAATTTGCTCTAATTCATTTAACATGCCTTTGTATCCAGGTGTATTACTAGATAATCAGCTTAGTTCTTCATCTAAATATTCGTCTACTTGTTCTAATCCTTCTTTAATAGTGTTTCCACTTTCTTCATCAAAATAAGAATCAAATTCTTCCTTAATTTCTTCTAGAGTTTTTAAGTCTTTAGTTGGAACAGGTTGTTGGTTATCCACTTTATCTCCAACTTTTTTATCTATTAATTCTTTAATCTGCGATTTTGTACGTTTTATATCCTCTCTTTCAAGGGCTTGTTGAGTTGCAGCTTCTTTTATTTCTGGGTAATCATTGGAAATACTTTGGCTACCTCTTTTAATAAAAACTAAATAACTTAAAATACTTAAGAACCTCAATAGTAAATTGAAATAAATAAGAATAGTCATACCACGTCTACAAAATGTCAGTAAAGTATACTTGACTCCAACCCCAGGTGATGGTTTTCTGTAGAGTGGTAAGCTAATACACGTCATAAACCCACGGCGATAAATGCTGTACCAATCATAACATGTACAAATGTTTCAATAACTCGCATTATTGTTCAGACTATGTAATCATATTAATTTCATTAAACTTCTAAATCGTCGAAGTTTAAGATTTCATATGTAGAGTTTAATGCCATTCTTTTATTTTAACTAAATGTTAAAATAACATAATATTTATTGGCTAGTCGTTGGACCTTTATATATTGCCTAACAATATACACTTGGCAGCAAATTATCTTAATATATAATAAGACTTTCTTGCTATTGACTCTATTTTCAAATATATGTTTATATTAACTTGAAACAAACGTATAACCTTTATAAGATTCACCTGAACTTAAACATTGTTTAATTTTATTCCTTCCTATATTAAGGTTTTTAGCACAATCAGACATACTAGAATAGATAGTACTATTTCCACTACTATCTATAACAACAACATTTCTAGCTTCACTTACTAATTTATCAGTACCTCTATAATATCTAACTCCCTCTCTATTTTCATAGGGACTATCCATTAAATATAGTTTAGATAATAGATTTTCTATTTCATAAATGGAAATTCGTTGCAGATTATTAAGTAAAGAAATATTAGTTGTCATTCTATACTTGTTAATATGTAATTTAATTGCATCAAATACATATTTACCTTCAGGTATAGTGTGATAACCTTTATTATAGATATTAATTAAATTTAATCATAAAGAGAAATCTTTAGACTTTAAAGTTTTCAAAAGAATAGTATCATTATCATATATTAATGGTATTAATACTTCTTGAAGTTCTTTTATTCTATTAACTTCTAATACTATTGTAGGGTTACTATTAACTCTTTGAGAAGTTAACATATTACCTACACTAAGGAATTCCTTAATTTTATTAAATAATTCTAACTCCTTAATATGATTTTCTAATTTAAATCTAGGTACATATTTATTAGTTGAAAATGACCCTTCTCCGTCAATAAATCCTGCTAATCAAAATTTAGTAATTTTAATTTTACTATTAATAGAACTTGGTATTCATTTATCAGACATATCGCTCATTTCTTTTTTAGATTTAATTATTTCTAATTTACCTTTATCAGATAAATGACTTTTATCTTTTACTAAAGTAACTGCTTTTTTAAATATAACATAATGATGATACTTTGAACTATTAAGATTAACAGAGTCAAATATAGGTAATATTACATGTAATAAAGAATCTCTATCATTTACAAAATAATTTATTCTATCTTTTGACTTAGAAATATGTCCACATTTTAAAGTATTCATAATATAATTTAATACAGGTTCATCATCTTTATGTAGACCTATTTGAAATGTAAACTGAACATTCTTAAAAGTATTTTCAGTTAATCCTGTAATTTTTATATTAAAATTACCTTCTGCATCTGTAAATCCTGCAAATCATTCTAAAAATTTATTTTGTAAATAATAAGAATTAGCTTCTTTATTTTTATAAGAAGGAATAGAAATTAATAAATTTTTGTCTGTTTCAACATTAGAGTTGTGCTGGG
>Ga0233331_1000008_pt1 | contig 19600 bp, 14 predicted proteins | sample GEONDECOMP205_FD_180708 | JGI IMG/M metagenome (GOLD analysis project Ga0233331, IMG submission 180708) | Leaf litter microbial communities from Shasta-Trinity National Forest, California, United States - GEON-DECOMP-205 | ecosystem: Environmental > Terrestrial > Plant litter > Unclassified... | reverse complement strand
TACCAATACGCCTAAATGTATTCATTTTCTGTTTATAGCCCTACTAGTATCTAATTTATTTTCTCTTATAAAGTTCATGAATATAAGCACAGTCCAAAATAAGAAATAAAAAAAAAAGACACTAATAGACGTATTATTACTATCAAATATTTAAAATAGACCTTTTATTACAAATAAAGATTTAAAAATACACATACGTGTATTACTACTTAAAATTTAAAAATACAAGTCAGTGGCCCCCCCTCAGTCTAAAAATAATGCAAACAGGCAAACTAGTGAATACCAAGGTAGATATTCCTTTGCATACCACACTCTCGGATATTAGCGGATAAAAACATAAGCTTAATATACTCGTAAAACAAATATATAAGCCTATGTGAAATAAATTGGTTTTTTTACTTTATACTATAAATAATAAGTTTATATTATCCTTTAGTGTAAGTATAACCTAGGTAAGGTGTATAGGTGTCCAAACACTTAGCTACTTTATTCCGATCAGCCTTAAGATTAGTCTCTTTAAAGTAAGCAATACCTAACTAGACAGTAGAAAAATTTAAGATTTATCCAGTATCAGCATCTTTTAAGATTTCTCCAGTATCAACTTCTTTTAAGCTCAAGGGTCTACTCGTTATTTTAGATAATGATTTTAAAGACAATGCTCTTTTCTCTGCTATTAAGCTAGCCAACTCCAAAGTACTTAATACGGACATTAGAGCAGTTTCTATTGGTTTGTCTGTGATCTTAAAGAAATCAACATAACTAGTCCCTTCCTTTATACATTTTGTACAAGTAGCGTGATGTAAACCTAAATGGGCCCTTAATTGATTTAGCGAAGTACTAGAGTAATATAAAATTTCACCTTTTAGATCATATATGTAAACAGTTGTACCCTGATTAACTCTAAAATTAACTATTCTTTGTGTATTTAAATCAAAATCTTTATTTAATAAATAAAATTGTTCCAAAAATAAGTAGTATTAATCTTTAGATAGTTCAGGAGGCATTACAAATATTTCTAAGCTAAAAGAAGAAAACCCGTCTTTTTGGATTAAAGGCAATAATAGTCCAGTCTCTTTGATTAAAGGACTACTGCTGAAATATTGGTCCAGTCTAGCTACGCAGACTTAAAAAAAAAGAACGAAAGGCTGTAACTAGAACCTACATATTTACTACTTGTAACAAAGTGTGTAAAGATATAGATATCTGCTTTAGGTCCTCTAGTATAAGGTCTTACAACTAAACCAGCCAAAGAAGGATAAGTTTGATCATTAATAGGTAAATCAAACATAACTCCAGAGATATTTTTTAATTTCTCTAGTTCACTCTGTGTAATTGAAACCCCCTGATTAAGCAACATTGATGTCCGCTCTTCTAACAGTATTGTGGAGAGTATTCCCAGTGAAGAAACTGGTAACTCTCCCTTGCGCATTAAAAACCGAAGTGAAGGTATAAGTAGCGGCAAAAGTAGCATTAGTAACATTGTGTTTTCGATTTAAGTTTAAGTTTTTCATCATAATAATGGGCACAGGGTAAAGGAGCGTTATTTATTCTCCCCCACATATCTACTATTAGGTAAGATACGAGAGATTGGTCCGACCTCTCTAGCTTTTACCTGCACTATGGCGTACAGGGTTGCTGCGAGTCGCCAACCAAAACCTGTCCGGCTTCGTTTAATCGTACAGTTTCCAGTATGCAAGAAGATCAATATTTAACCTTATAAAGGTGTTAGGTGTGATATTCAAATACCGTATGTCGCACCATACATACTCCAACGAAGAGGCTGAACGTAAGTGGGTTACCCACTTACCCTATTTTAATACCCCCCCCCCACTACCACACAGTAAAGTAAACTTCAAAGGGTCTATTACATTTTAATCATAATAGGGTTATGTTTATTTGGCAACACAATATTTTGCTTCCCTTCCAGGAGCTATGTAATTAGCTAAAAAACCTTGAAAAAGGCAAATGCAAAGGCAAATCAGTAAATAGCTAGGTATACATTATTTTGCATACCTTACTATCACAAATTAGCAGAATCCAAATTGACATCAGATGTCCTTTTTTTGCTTCTATCTCGGTACCTACCTCCTTTCCAACTTTTCCCATACCAAAGCAAGTAACAGGGGGGGGGGTGCGAAGCTGGAGGAAGGCACACACAAAATATATTAATATATTAAATATATTTTGTGTTTATTGAGGCTTTAAAGACTATTCTCCTCAATTCATTTAAGAATAAAGGGATCAGATAATTTAGAATCTGGTATTGTATTAGGATAATCATAAAATTATAGATAGAAACAATTTAAATTTTATTGTTCTTCTAATCAAGTTAGGAATATTTCAATTGAAACTGATTCAATCAGAATAGGCATCGAACTGTGTAAAATACCACAGTTCGATGCCTATATCTTAAGCTAATCTTTTTTTTTTCTGAATCAGAAATAAAAAATTAACCAACATTTAGTCGATGAACTGCACACCCATACTTGTTAGTAAGAGAGCTTGGCTGCGGATTGCCCATTTCCTTAATTAAATAATTCATCAATTTCGATTTTACCATACCACGAGTTATTACCTATGTCACAAGCGATATTACTAAGCTTGCTTGGTTGAAATTGCTTTAGGGATTTAATGCTCCGCAAGCAATTTGATGATTTTAAGCCAAAGGTTCACTTCAACTATGGCCTGCCTTAGACCATATAAGGTTACTTCACGGTTAATAAGAACAAAAACTAGATATAATCTATTAGGATAGGCGTCACAATACCTAATGCAGGACAAACGAAATAATGTTTTTTTATATATGTACGGTTTTGACCTAAAAACTACGGAACGAAGGAATCAAACCCCATCAGCAAGCAAGTCATATACTTTTAACGATAAATACCTTGCTTTGCATTACATATCAATGTTTCCACTAAGGCTTGTATAACATACTAATAAGTTATACAAGCCCTAGTATAGCGGTTAGCTATACTGGTCCTAAAATTAGCTACTGCCCGAAAGATGCATATATACGTGTGTGTTATAATTAGGACAGATATGTTTTAATATCATTACAACAGAATATCTTGCAATATTTACAAGGTTTGTAAAAGAACTTTAATGAAGGTTTATTATTCTACCCTGTTCACTAAAAGATTCGCGTATAAAAATATAAGCTTAATATACAGGCAAGCAATACTATAACTTTATTAAGTAAATAAGCCAGTAAAGCAAATATATAAGCCTATATATTTGCTTTTTTTACTTTACAGCTCTGCAGGCACCCTCTCTTCAAGGTTTTTATTATATTTACAGCTGTAAATATAACAAAAAACAAGAAGATAGAGATGAAGATAGGTATAAATAATAAGTTAATATTACCCTCTAATGTAAGTATAAGATAGGTAAAGTGTTTTACTGTCCAAACACTTAGCTATTTTATTCCAATCAACCTTAAGATTAGTATCTTTAAGGTTTGCAGTGGCTGAATTTATACTAGAGAACTTTAGTATTTCTCCAGTATCAACATCTTTTAAGCTCAAGGGTCTACTCATGATTAAACAAGAAAATTATTGTTCTTCTAATCATGTAAGGAATTTTTCAATAGAAACTGATTCTATCACTATTGGCATAGAGCTGTGTAAAATACCACATATTTCTGAACATTGCGAAATAACTCTACGTTTATTTAATGTAATGGGTTAATTTATATTGCTATATCCGTAAAAGGAAAGATTTTTATCTTGTTATTTATAAGCAAAATAATAGTCTTTATATATTTTTCCGTCTTTTAAACGAAGATATAAAGCTTTTCTATCTAATTTTACATTTAAAGTATTAAAGAATTTAATTGTATCTGTAATACTTTCAAATTCTTTCTCAAAACTTTCTCCTTTCACTAAAATAGCCCCCGGAGGCCCCAGGCCTCTGGGGGTCATTTTTATTTTTCCCGTCGGCCTTAGGCCGACAGGAAAAACTAAAATAGCTTTATTCTTTTTATTAACTTTTAATAAATCTAGCTCTGTATCTACTTTTAATTTCATATATTCATCAAGAATTAATCCTACTTCTTCAAAATTATCAGGTAAAACTTTATTTGAGTATTTACATAAGAAATTATGAAATATTTTTTCATGGTTTATATATTTAGTAAGAGTGTCTCTTTTAATATTTAAACCTAATTTTCTTAAATATTCAATACAAGATGTTAAAGAATCAAAATTAAAAGTTTGACCTTTATAATCTATAAATTTATTTCCTTCTTTAATTTCTAATTCTACTGAAATACTTCTACGGGTACCTAATATATAGCTATCACGTCTCTCTTTTTGCATCATATTTACTAATTCATCTACCGAAAGATTGCTTGTTAGAGCAGTAGGTATAGGGTAGCTTAATAGTAAGAATTTATTAAGATATGGTAACTTAGAATCTACATACTTTTTACTAGTTTCAGTATGTATTTTTAACACTCTTTTTAATTCAATATTAGATTTAGCTTGATAATAAAGAGTACTACATGTTAAATCATAAACATATACAGGATTACCTTTTGAAGATCCTGCATTAACAACTCTTAATGTATTCAAGTTGAATTCTTTATTTAATAAATGATACTGTTCTAGTATTAAAGCGTCTTGATTACTAAATATATTACTATCTAATTTAAATATAATTAATTTAAAAGCTTTTAGCCCTTCTTTTTGGAGTAAGGGTAAAAATTGACCCGTTAAAGGGAAATCTGCTTTAAAATAGTAATCCATTCTACGTCTTAGCAAATTAGATGAACCTACGTATTTATGACCTGTACTTTTATGTATAAAGATATATACACCTGAGAAACCTTTATATTTAGATTTACCCGTTAATTCAGCTAAAAGTTCTTTATTTTCTAGTGTAGATATAGGAAGATCCAATTCTACACCTTTAACTTTTAATAATTGTTCTAATTTAGAGTCAGTAATTAATAAATTTTGATTTAATAGTATTTTATTGATAATAGATGAAGTAGTAGATTTTCCACTATTGATATGCTCTAACGCTAAAGACTCAGGATTATTTACCAAAGGTCTAATTGAACTAAAAGATCTACTTGAACTAAAATATCTAGTTAAAGATATAGCAGCTATAGAACCTAATCCAATACGTTTATCAAATATAGACGTATTATTAAAAACACTTCTACTAATTCTATCTTGCAAATACTACAATAGTCTTTATTCCCAATCCCCAGCGTAGCTGGGGATTGGGGATATGAAAGACAAGTGCTTCATGTGTGTATTTATTAAAATTTAATTTTTTACATTAAAATAAGTTTAGCAAACTATTGTAGAGATCCCTAAATATAATTAACGAATTAATATATATCTATTTAACAAAAAATATAAAGAATACTTACTAAAATATTTTTCTGCACCTTTTTAGGTGGGGGCTGACTATATCTTAAGCATTATTAATACTAATAATACCAACCACCGTTTAGTCGATGAACTGCATACCAAATATTATATACTTGGCACTTGGCTGCGGATTGCCCATTGAATAATAAATCTTGATTTTACCATACCACGAGTCATTACCTGTGCCACAGACTGTGTTGCCACGTCTGCTTGGTTAAGATTCCTTTAGGGGTTTCCCGCAATTTGATGATTTGTAACCATAGGTTCACTACAGTTTTGGCCAATGTTTAAAGACCATAGAATGTTCCTTCTCTGTTAATAAGAACAGATACTTGATTTAATCTCCCTGGATAGGCATCACATTTAATACCTAATGCGGGACAAGCGAAAGAATGGATAACCGAATGATCTTACTTCTCCATGACTAAATACTTTATTATTACATTCCTTTACTCACAGCCTCTCTAAATCGAATATTGTGATGAAGAGAGGTCTAAATAATCAGTTTATCTTATCCTCTAATGTAAGTATAACCTAGGTAAGGTGTTTTACTGTCCAAACACTTAGCTATTTTATTCCAATCAACCTTAAGATTAGTATCTTTAAGGTTTGCAGTGGCTGAATTTATACTAGAGAACTTTAGTATTTCTCCAGTATCAACATCTTTTAAGCTCAAGGGTCTACTCGTTATTTTAGATAATGATTTTAGAGACAATGCTCTTTTCTCTGCTATTAAGCTAGCCAACTCCAAAGTACTTAATACGGATTTTTGGGCAGTTTCTAGATCGATGCTCTACCCATTCCTCGCCAACTTTCCCCCTGTCTTTTTTTTTCGTGCAAGACACGAAAAAAGCAAATAACTAAGGGAAAGCACACCATAAATATATTGAATATATTGTTTATGGAGGCTTTAAAGACTATTCTACTTAAACACTTTAACAATACTCCGAGCAGACCATAAAAGCAACCTTCACGGTTAATAAGAACAGATACTTGGTTTAATCTTCCTTGCAAAGCATGATAAGGGTCACTTAATTCCTAATGCAGGAACGGCAAAAAAATGTATAATAAAGTATTTAAGTTTTAGGTATAGCTATAAGTCCAACGACCAGTTTCTTGGCCTACTAGAGTACACCTTAATCTAGAGTAGAGGTATTTAACCCTCTCCTACTAGACCACTACCGTCTACTCGTTGCTCTTTTACAACCTACCACACCTCGCAAACACCCCCACCCAATAAACATAGTTTATTTGGTGCGGTGTTTGAAGTGTAGGCCTCCAACCACAATAAAAAGAAAAAGGAATATTTGTGATTGTAGGGTTATAAATTAAGATAACTAGGTGATTTAGATCCGCGATAACCCATTTAACTTTCGTACATACCTTCTGATATTACTATACCCATGGTCATTAACATGGCCGCGTTCAACCTTTTGAGATGAACGTTTAGTTAGAAGGTCTTTAGGGTGTCCCCGGAGTTTGGCAGTGTATTGACGTTAAGACGAGCTTGCTAAGGGCCCTCTTTTTCATCAGCAGCAGTAATGATAAATCTAATGTGTGTTAATTCTGGAAGGATAACTCTATTATCAACTTCTAACATTCTTAAACCACCTTCTTCTAAGTCAGATTCAGGTACTAAGTATGAATCGAATTCTATAAATTCCTCATCTGCATTTAAGAAATCCGGGTATTGGTAACTTCAATATCACTGGTGCACAAACATAATACAACATACCACAGACTAACTATCAATATCTGATAACAAAGTTAGAGTAGGTTTCAATACAGTATTACTATTAAAACTAACAAACATCCTAAATTTATTGTTACTTACTAAACGTAAGTGATAGCCTTTGTCTAAATACCGTAAATGCCGATGCAAAACTACGCATTCAGAACTCGTCAATTAAGAGTCTACCGGCTGATGAGGACTATAAAAATTAAAACATCTACTCACAGAAGATTTATTGTAATAATATTGTCTTTCTATCTTCTCATAAATTATTTTTAATTCGTTAGAATTAGAGTTAGATTCCTCTATTCCTGCATTACTTGTGTAATTGCTAGAAGATGATTCAGCATTGTTTGTGTTAGTGTTAGATCCTGATTCTAGGTTATCTGTAAATACACAGATATTAATCTTTGGATCTTGAAATTTATCCCCTTCATCAAAAAAAGGGTATTGGTAACTTCAATATCATTGGTGCATAAACAAAATAGTGTAGCTAACTATAATATGTTGTATTTTGTTTTTTTTTTCGACTGTACATTAAGCATCAAATAAAAATTTGACACCCACAAGTGACCCAGTCTGTAGCAATAGAAACAAAAAAATAAAAACTGTCTACTGACGGTCTTGTACTATATATGATATAAAATATATAGCATATTAACCGTTTTCACTCGTGTCGCCAAAGGAGAAATAATTATCTTCCTTTAAGATCCCCGTCGGGATCTTAGAAAATAATAGATTCAACTTCTTGCTTAGATAATTTTATTATCTTTTACCATGTAAAAAGATAAAAGCAAGAAAGAGCACTAATTAGGGCTCAATTAAACTAGTGGTCTAAATTTTATTCTTATTATCCAACATAAAAGTTCTTTTCGATGCAAAAATTTTTTTTTACCTTTGGCCCTGATTTTTTTTTTATAAGTTGGCCAAACCCCAGCGTAGGCTGGTTATAAAAAAAAATAAATCACCGAAAATTTTTATTAGGGTAAGGGCTAAATAATAAAAAAAAGTAGTGGCTAGAGCTTGCTATTTATTTTTTTATTATATAAAATCATTAAAAAAAAGTAGAATTAAAAAGAAAAATATATAAACATATCTATTAAGATCACGACTATTACATATATACGGGTGTTTCATAGTTTTGGAATTCTTTTTTATATAAAATAAAAAAAAGAATATTTCCAAAACTTAGCCACCAACAGGTGGCTGAAACCTGTAGGGAGCCCTCCTATCGGAGGGCTCCCCACTGGGGGATTAAAAGAACTTATACTTTATTGCTTTTGTAATGCAAGCTCTAAAAAAAAGGGGATAAAAATTATTTTTTTTTACTAGTTTACTAATTATAAACCTAATTTATAGCGCATACTAGGTATAACATAAGGTAAGATCAATTTTCTTAACTTTAATATGGATTCACCTTTAATATAAATTGAATATTGGCCAGATGTATTAATATTTTGAACAGTACAATTCAAATCGAAGAGTTTTTTTAACAAATTAGCTAAAAATTGCACTTCTTCTAATTTAAAACTATTTGTTGATATTCTAACCCCTGGTTTAGCTCAGCCACCGTCATCCATGATCCAGATTGCTAAAGCTAATGGTGTCAAATATTGTTCTAACTTAACGCTAACCGTTTTTGTACCTTTCTTGTAAAACAGTTTGTGTATTCAATTAAAACTTCTGAAAGTAAAGGTATGAAATTCATAACCGTAGTACTATTTAATTTCATTAGATATTTTATCCCTAAGTTTTCTAGTTTGGGCCCCCCATCACATTGTGATGGGGGCCCAAACTTAAGCCCGCCCCGCCTATCTTTTCTCTATGAGAAAAGAAGGCAGGGCGGGCGAAAGTATACATTCTAGGTTTTAAGTTGGAACAATAACCTCTACTGTAATAAAATACATACAGTCAAAATAAATAGTCTTTATGTACTTGACTTTGTCTATAAGAAAATCTAGTACCTTCTATAGTTCTTGCACTAGCATAGCAATCTCCCTACAATGAACCAATAATAACGGATATTACTTTCTCATTATCTGGTCCTATTCTATTAGAAGCCCTAACTTTAGTGTGAAATGTTTTATTGAAAGAAACTGAATTAAATTTAGTAAAACATATAAAATTATGTCTGGTATATCTGGTTATGCTTCGCAAAAAAAAGCTTGTACTTTGGACTTGAGCTAGTCTAGGTACTAAAGTATTATTTTTTTCACCAGTACCGTTAGAGATAGGTAGTCTAACAGTTAAACTGGTATCTTTTATTTTATTTAATATATGTAATTTAAGGCCACCTTTTGTTCCAACGTTGTTTAAATATGTATCTTTTAAGATAAGGATTCGTTTGTTTATAAGTGAAATAATTCGAAATAGATTGGTGATTAATACCTAGCGCCTTAGCTGCAAAAAAAACCTTTTTTTTATGATTGCTTAATGCAGTCCTGACACATTGTGTTAGATAAATATTCATAAAAAAATTGCATAGAGTTATAACTAATCATAGTATTTAAGAGTAAATCTGTAACTTCTATATCTATTCTAATAATTTGAGCTACGGTATTTTTTAATTTAGCCTCTACTGTTGATATAGAACCTAAACGAGACCCTGCTATTTTAAGTATGTTATACTCCCCTCCCTCTTTTTTTTTATAAAAAAAAAAGAGGGAGCGAGCGGTTTTAACAGGTTAAATTAATAATTTCTTTTCCCCCCAAGGTGGGGGGGGGGGGTCATAAAAAACAAATCCTAGATTTGTTTTTTATTAGCCCAGCGTAGCTGGGCCGGATCCCCACAGGTTTCAGTCCCCCCCCCCCACAGGTGGGGGGGGCGCCCGAAACTTTTGCTAATACTTTAGAAGCATCACAAAATTATATAATTTCTAATCTAAAGTTCGAATGACCATGTTTTAAAATGGCTTTATAGATATACATCGAGCTATTACATACTTCGTAAGCCAAATATCTTAAACTATAATCTTGATAAAATCTTTTACGTAAATCAACAGCTGACCCTACATATCTTTTGCCATCTAATAAGTTTTTCCACAAATAAATTACGGATTTTTCTTTATTATCAAGATACACCTGCAATTTTTCAGTATCTGAGTTTTCATATACTTTAGCAGGTATATATAAACAAGTTAAACTTTGACAGAAACCTTCTGCTAATACTGACATAGATGGATCACTAACTTCATCCATAAGGTATAATAACTTAAAAGAAGGGAAAGCAATCAATATTAATATTAAAGCTGGAGTTACAGTTCATATTAATTCTATTAATGTCGCTATTTGTTTTTTATACTTTCATATAAAAACGGACTATATCTTCAACCAGCCTTTCGTTTTCCCTTTGTTCGGTAATAACCTACAAAGGGAAACCTTAATAAACTGGCTGTTTCACGTGTAGTCTCTGAGGAGCCTACTCAATCTAAATTATTACTTCGGTTTCCTGCTGATTATCCATTGTGGCATCCTTAGAATTTTTACTGATAATTTTTATATATAATAGTACCTAAGGCTTTAGGAACTCCCAGCATATAGTGAAATTTTACTCGAAGTTTTTTTAAGTTTATAATAGAGTATATATTACTATTTTGAAGAAAATTTATATCTGTCTTTATATATTGCCCCTGAATTCATATATCTTATAACAGTACTACCACTCATTTCTAAAAATTTTGCAGCTCTTCTAGCTGAAACAAAACTACCTATTAATTTAAATCCTTCGTCCGAAGATTTCTCATAGATATTAACGGGATTTCCGTCTTTTGTGCTCATTTTTAATTTAGTTACATCTGAGTGTTTTCTACCTAAAGCCTTTTCTCTCATGAGATCTTTAGTATCTTCACTGTGTATTTTACCATATAAAGGGTTATTTTTACCTGCTTTTTTTAAACTCATTAGGTCCTTGGTATCTTCCCTGTGTAAGCGACCAAATAAAGCAGATTTATCCCCAATATATATTCCTTTTAAAGCTTTACTAATTTTGGCTTTAGTTTCTTCTGAATGATTAAAACCTAAAGAGCTACCTGCTATTTTTAATATATTGTATTGTGGTTCTAATTTATCAAAGTAATATTGTTCTCTTACAAGTAAATCAGATACATTACAATATTCTAAGATAGTAAGAGAAAAATTAGAGTATCCGTACTTAATTAATGCTCTGCTTATTCTAAACCCTTTCTTACTTTTTATATAGCTAACATTAAAGTAATTTTTAAGCCTTTTTGATATATCCATGGATTGTCCTACATATATATCACCTGTGAGTTTGTTAGTTAACATGTAAACACCTGATTTACCTATGTTTTCATCTAGAATCTCTTTTTTCTTAGAATAAGCATCTTCATAAAATTTAGCTGGAATACTATCATCAATATTTTTAGGTAAAGTACAGTAAGTCCGTATAGTGGTAGATACTTTATAATTTAAGGGGCTACAGTTAAACTTAAAACACTTTCGAGTAGGCACACGTTTACCATGTGTTAAATATTTGTGGGATATCAAAAATAAATCAACTTTATCATACTAATAAGTAAATTATTTTTTTTTAGTACAGTGGAGTGTTATCAGCTGAGCTTATATACAAAAAGAAATCTATTTTCTTCCTAGATTCATACCAGCTTTTATTTTACGGATAAGCTTTATCCCTTTATCTGTTAAATGTAAATCATTTATCATTAACTGTCATACTTTTAAGAAATCTAAATAATTTAAGTTTTTTATCCCTTGTATAGGATATTTTCCAAATAAAGGAATAAGTTTGTTAGTTATATCACTAAATTTTGTAACAATAAAATCTACTGATCTTTCATTTACATAAATTTTCCCACAATCTAGATAGTTAACTAAACTTCTCATAAGTTGTTCATCTCTAGAGTGTTGAGTCAATTTAAAACGTAAAAGTACTTGACTACGACTATTTGAGTTATCCATAACTCTTACCATAAAGGATCCTTCAGCAGTAGAAAATCCCGCTAATCAATTAGGATCTGGTATTTTAGAATCGAAAACACGAGGTCTCTCAATTGAAGTAATATTAGGGAAAGTTTCTTTTAAAACCTCAGGTAAACCTTTATTCGTAACTGCTTTTATTGCTAACAGTTTATGTAAACCTTCTATTGTTAAATGTTCTTTTTTTTTTAAAATATCGTACGCAGATTTAAATAATAAATAGTCAGCAAATTTTTGAGTTAAAAGAGGATATTTCTCAAAATGATCTATTAATATACTTATCTCAGGCAATCGTCTTATATAATAAACACAAGACCCGTCAGATTTTTGATTAACAGTACCTACTTTTAAATAAGATTTAATGCTTTTTAAAATAGATAAATCTTTATCACTTAAATTTATTTCGAAAGAAACTCAAGAAGCCCACCCTATTTTAGTACTATTAGTTTTTTGTATATAAATCATAAAAGAAGCCTCTCCATCTGAAAAACCTGTAAAAAATCAAGGATTCATTTTGGGCATAAAGTCATCATGATCTTTATCTATTGTACTTGCGCTCCTAATTTTTTTTTGGTTATTAACCAAAAAAAAATAAGCAGTTCCAGTCCCCCAGCTATGCTGGGGGCTAAGGTTTTTGGCTATTTTACCCGAAACCCCTCTGGGGATAGTCGGTAAAATATGAAAAAAAACTAAGGAACTAGTTGAAAAAAATTTTTTATTAATTAGCTTAGACTGGATGTTGATAGGTAAGTTTCTTTCGAAACCCATTAGAGTACACCTTAACACCGGGGGCTTCGCCCCAGTGCAACTACCGTCTACTCGTTGTTCTTTTACAGCAATACTTTCACATATTACTGACTTAGATTCGCGATTGTCCATTTTGTTTTCACAAATCTCCTGACTTGTTACCGTACCTGAGTAATTACTTCAGCCACTTATAGCCTTTCAACTATAGCTTGGTACCAGAAGCTTTAGGAGTTCCCCGAAGTTTGGCAGTTTATTCACCCATAATAGTCATTTTCCCAATAACTCTCCAGGTGATTTAACGTTATTGTAGTTTCTAACGATTGAAATCATTATTCATCCTACACCAAATAATATTATAACTAAATAGAACATAATGTTATTATGTAATTCTACTAACCCTTCCATTTGTGGTGTTGCACTATCTTGGAAATAAAGACCTCAAGGTCTAGGTGCATCACAATTGTTAAAAATATTTGAATATATTATATTGAGCATTTATAATTTATATGTTTTTTCTATTCTATCTAGGGGTGTTACTTTTTAGGGTTCAAAAATTAAAGCAATCTATTGCTCCTCTTCTCTTATCTAAGCAAGCTTCTAAAAGCACCCCCTATTTTAAAATAGAAACTCTTTAGCGGGCGTTTTACTCTTTTTCCTTTTGAATATCAAAAGGAAATCCAGTATGGCTTATAATAGAAGTTTTACAAACCTGGAAAACCAAGGAATCAAACCTTGTTACAACCCTACTAGTTGTAAATAGAATCTTCTACAATTTTCCTTTGATTTATTACTAAACAAAAAAAAAACAAAAAACAATAATAGATAGATGTATATCTATCTATTATTTTTTCTATTAACCATCAGGGGCCTTATATACAGGCCCACTATAAAAAAACCGTATATTATTTTTTTTATTTTATAATAAAACAACTATCCTCTGGACTTTTACGAAGGATAAATATGTAACATCAAACACTATAACCGTAATTAGCTATCTTCTCCACCCATAAAATCATAAGGTTCTGTATCACCACTAATATCACTAGAATCTTGTTTAAAGCTTTTAGATGGTTGAGTACTAGACTCGCCATCCTCTTCAAACTTTCTTTTATTAGTTGAAGAAGTTGAAGCCTCAATATCACCACTAGAGACACCTACACCGTCAGAAGTTCCTCTATCTACATCTGAACTAATACCAGCATCTGAACTATCACTAGAAACAGGATCGTATTCAGTTGCACCAGAATCACTGCTACTATCAGGAATCATACCTTCATCCTTCCGGAAGCGTAATTCTTCACGCAAATCTCTGCTACGTCTAATATATTTTTGAGCTAGCTCAGGTTCTTCACTTAAACCCGTTTCATCTGGGTTAGATACAATATACCTTACATCTCTTATATATCTACGAAGATGATCTTCTGGTATAGTTTCGGTAGGGTGATCAACCATAGCATCAGCACCTTCCTCAAAATATGAACGAAGAGAATCCGTACGATAACCACTTTCCCCACCACTAGAACTAGGTGAATTATTATCTGAAACGGGTAAAGGTGAGGATAAGTTACTATGGTTAGAGTTAGCTCCCTCTGGTAAATTATCACTATCTGAAGGTAAGTTATCCTCATGATTATTTACAGGAGATGCTAGACAACTAATAGTAGTTGAAAAGTATTTAACCTTAATAACTGAGTTATTAGTAATAGTATAAAAGTCAGTAGGAGCATTAAAAGGTAAACCTTTAGTGGAGTATAATCTTTTATGTATATGCCCCACTCCCCTTACAGCAAGGTTAGGCATACCTCGATTTAGTCGAGGCTCGGCTAGGTGTTTTAAAGGATTCGTCACAATAGGTGTGCATATGAATAATCTTATTGTCTAATGTATATTTGTTTTGTCTTGAATCAAAATTTAAAGCACCTTTACCTAATTCAAACGCAAAACATAGAGTTAACGCTAAGAAGAATATAAGCATAATAACTAGCCCATAAACACCGTTAGTGTAAGCACTAACGACATAAGGGTAAACTAAAAGAATCTCTAAGTCAAATAAAAGAAACAGCAGCGCAAATATGAAAAAAGAAATACTGAACTGTGTTCTGTTTTGACCCAGAAAACTATGAAAGCCATTGGATATGGAGGAATCAAACCTCCTATTAAAAAGCAAGTAATGTACTTTTAGCTAGAAAAGTCTTACTTTTTTCGCATAATACATCTTAAGATATCCATTATGGTTTGTATAACTTATTGTTAGTAAGTAATATAAACCATAGTATAGTATAGCACATACTTTAGCGACTCTGATTAAAAGGGAGATATCTTATCTACTCTAAAGGGTCTTAATCTTAAAAATAAGACTCTACCTTTTTAAATACATAAGTGCCTAGATAAGGTACTCCTAATTTTATATATTTCTGTACAGAAGAATTAGACGGGTTACACTTAGTAGAATATAACCTTTTACCTCCTAGTTTTAGTTGAGCCTAGGTTGGGTGTTTTAAAGGATTCGTCACAATAGGCATATATTTGATTAATTTTATTATCATATATATCTTTGTTTTGTCTAGAACTTATTTTTAAAGCACCTTTACCTAATTCAAATGCAAACCCTAACGTTAAAGCTAAGAAGAAAATAAGCATTATTACTAAACCATAGATACCGTTAGTATAGGCACTAACCACATAAGGATATACTAATAAAATTTCTAAGTCAAATAGTAAAAAAAGAAGCGCAAAAATAAAAAAAGAAACATTAAATTGTGTTCTATTTTGACCTAAAAAACTGTGGAACCCACACTCGAAAGCCGAATCCTTTTCTTGATAAGGATTATGAGGAGCAAATATTAAATTTACAGCTAATAAAATAATAGCTAATATAGGGATAAAAACAAAAAAAAAAGTTATACTTGTCATTTAAGGGTTAAATATAATTAATGCTAATATATTAGCCATACTTAATCATTCTTGAGGCATTAACATAAATAATAAAATTATTAAAGTTAATATGGAAATAGTAATAGTTAATGAGCTTGATAAAACGATGTTATCTAATTTAAATGTTACTTTTTTTACTCCGCTGCCACCTTGTTTAATTATACTTCCATGTAAATCTGCGTTTGCTAAAGCAGGATTAACTTTGTATTCAGGTTTGTCAAAGAAAACTTGTCTTATTATATTTAAATAATAAACAGCACTTATAACACTAGTTAAAATACCTACTAATGTAATAAATACATAACCACTATCTAAAGCAGCACTTAAAACCATTTGTTTAGCAAAAAATCCTATAAGAGGTGGTATACCTACAAAAGAAAATATTGTTACGGCAAAGCTTAAAGCTAAAACAGGGTTTATATAAAAATAACCTTTTAATTGGCTAATTAATTGTATCACGGCGGTCAGATTTATCCTACGAATAAATACATACAGAAGATGGAAAACCAGAAAAGAATATAAGGAAATAATAACTAGAGCGAACCAGAAACCAAATATATTCTGTTTTTTATTTCCTACCAGTATTCAAACCCACTTTTAATTTATTTAATTCATCTAACCCTTCCTTAGTTAAATGTCTCTTTATCCTCATTATCTCTACTGCTTTACAAAAATCTGCAAAATCTTTAGATTTCACACCTTGTAAAGATATACTTTGAAATAAAGGAACAACTTTATCAGACAGATCTTTAATTTTTAAAATTTGAAAATCTACTTTATTTTCTCTAAATCTTAAAAACACTTTTCCGCAGCCTCAAAAGTTGGTTAAGCTATTCATAAATACCTTATCAATTGAATGCTGCGTTATGTTAAATCTTAACTGTACTTGGAATCCTGTTTTTACGGTTGACGATTTAGTAATTTTAATACTAAAACACCCTTCTCCTGCTGTGAAACCTACCATTCAATAAGGATCAATTTTCGAATTTGATAATTCTTCATCCGAACGTTTTGGTCTTATAGCCGGAGTAACATCAGGGAAGGCAGTCTTCAGTGATGTAGGAAGACCTAAATTCATAGAAGCTTTAAGAGATATAATTTCATGTAAACCTGAAAGAGTTAAATGTTCTTTTTTATTAATCAAGGTCATTATTTGTGCAAATAGCTTGAAATCTTCACATTTTTTAGTTAAAAGAGGATATCTTTCAAAGTGATTTACTATTACATTTAAACCTCTTAATGATTGTACCATGTAGTTAGATGATTCTTCTTTATGGTAAATTACTCCTACACCTCAAAATGATTGAATTTTTTCTAATAAATTCAGATCTTTTTTGTGTAAGCCTATCTGAAAAACAGGTTGTACAACTCAGCCTACTTTTACTGAATTACTCTTAACTATTCTCACTGTGAAATTTGATTCACCATCGGAGAAACCTGTTAAGAATCAAGGGTTTAGATTTTCTGATAAATTACATAATTGGTTTGTGGCTAGTTTTCGCGCCCCCCAGCTTCGCTGGGGGGGGCGCAAACATGTTTTTGGTAGGGGCCGGCTACGCCGGCCCCCCCCAAAAACTAGAGAAGTATATGATCTTCTTAATGTATTTAAATGGTTAGAAGGGATTCTGATTAGATAGTTTCTTTCGAAACCCATTAGAGCATACCTTAAATGTGTTAAATTAACACACCTATGACCGTCTACTCGTTGCTCTTTTACAGATATATTATCTGATTTAGATCCGCGGTATTCCATTTCTCTTTCAATCATATTCTGACTTATTACCGTACATGAGTGATTAGCTCATCCACTTATAGCCTTTCAACTATAGCTTGGTACCAGAAGCTTTAGGAGGTTCCCGGAGTTTGGCCATAATACCCATAGGAGAGGTTTCCCAGACCTCATAGCAGGTGAGTTATTTTTATCTAATAATTGTTTGTATTCTCTATTATCATTTACATAATAGTATAATGAATACCCTATGCTAATTAATATAATGAATGCATTTAAATTACTTATAGAATATTGCATTAAGTAAAATATGAAAGCTTGGATAGATTCTATACTATTTATACTTAAGGCTAATAATATAAAACCTACATGACTTATTGTACTATAAGCAAATAATCTTTTTATTCTAAATTGTGTTAAACCTACAACTGTTCCTGTTATTAATGATAATAATGAACTAACTAGTAAACTTGAAGTTCAACTAAATGTTGATTCAAATAATGAATTACTAGTGTAGTGCACTAATTCTAAGAAAAATACAAATATAGATATTTTAGCCACTATTGCTACAAAAGTTGTAACTATAGTAGGTATAGCATCGTATACATCAGGAGATCAGAAATGGAAAGGTGCAGCACTTACTTTAAATAAGAAACCTACACTTAAGATAAGTAATGAAAAATTGATATAGTATGGTTTATATCAGTACAAAATATTACTACTTTCACTTAATTGAGCTAAGCTGGAATCTCCCCCACCTTGCAGTGTAGCTGTACTAGATGTTAAGTCACTTAAACTAGTTATTACATATATACCATCAAGATTTGTAGTACCTGAATTTGCATATAGTAAAGCTGTTCCTAGTAAAATAAAACAAGAACTTAAACCCCCCAATAAAAAATAAGTAAGACCTCCATTAGTAGCTAATTCTGAATTTCTATATAATGTACTTAATAGGTATAATCCGTAACTTTGCAATTCTATAGATAAAAAGATAGAAACTAAGTCACTAGTTGAAACTAAGAATACTGCCCCTGTTATTATAAATAATAGTATTAAAGGATACTCTATTATTTTAAATTGTTCTCCCATTTTATTAGTTATTTTTGTTCTATAGTAAAGAAAATTGTAAAAAAGAATTTTATTTATTGAAGAATAATCCGCTACTCAAACTTTTCTAGGATAAAACCCAGTTAGTTGTAGAATAGCTGCACTAATTAAAAATATAAATATATGGAATATTTGTGTAGTACTTGTGGCATGAAATAAACCACCATATAAACCTATACCTGTGTCTAAATATGTCAGGTATAAGCTTCCTATAGCAAGTAAAGAAGAATAAAGTAATATTGTAATAGTTACTCTACTGAAAAGTATTGATTTGTCTCGTCTTAAAGTGACGGCATTAGATAATAATAAAAATAATATTGAAAAAATTACCATTACTTTTAAGGAATCGAACCTTAGAGGTGTTACTCTTAATAATTTACCTTCTACCTATACCCTAACGGTCGTTTGGATTCTTTTATATAAAAGAATCCAAATAAGCCAAACTAGGATTAGTAAACCCCTACAGCTTCGCACCCGAATAAAAAAAAAAGGGACCCTCCCCCCTTTTTTTTTATAACAGCCCGTAGGCCAAACCCCAGCGGACGCTGGGGGGGGGGGGGAGGGCAAGGGCTAAAAGAATAAAAATAACCTAATGTATATTTATCTTACCTCTCTTCATCGCGATGTTCAGGGTTTTTATTCTTTTTATATAAAAATAATAAAAAACCTGAAGAGTGGGTGTCAGGTAAGAATGTAAAATGTACCGCCTCACTAATCAATATTCATTTGTCCTAGCTGCTATGCGGTAAGCCAGATAAACCGCCAAAAGCAGTAGTTAAATATGCGACCAATAATCCCTGGATATACGGAAATGTGTTTGATTTTAAAGCTTCATTCAAGAATCTTGACAGTGCAGTGTTATTAAAAGTGAGAGTGGGGGGGGGTTAGGCAGGAGTCCACCTAATTAATTAACAAAACTTAAATAGACATATCTATACTATTATTAATACTTTTTTTTTAGAAAAAAAAAGATAAAAAAAAAAAGGGGGGACAGGAAGTACAATATACCTT
>Ga0233331_1000006_pt1 | contig 22038 bp, 22 predicted proteins | sample GEONDECOMP205_FD_180708 | JGI IMG/M metagenome (GOLD analysis project Ga0233331, IMG submission 180708) | Leaf litter microbial communities from Shasta-Trinity National Forest, California, United States - GEON-DECOMP-205 | ecosystem: Environmental > Terrestrial > Plant litter > Unclassified... | reverse complement strand
TGGAGTGAAGGTGTATACCATAGCATGTATGGATTGTATCGACAATGTAATGAATAGGTCAATTATTTAGAGAAAAATCAATCTGGCGAATCGTATTGTTCATTCCGTTCAAAATAATTCTTTTTCCCCTATTTCTTCTGACCTGCCTGGCCGGTGGCCAGGCCAGGCCAAGAAAAACAAAAAAGAATTCATGCATCAGACAATGCGTTAGCTAATCGGTAAGCGAAAAAAGTGGTTGTAACGGTAAGAAAAAACAGACCAAAAAAAAATAGAACAGATTGAACATCTAGTGTCATCTTTTTATTCTCTCCCTAATAATTTTCAATAAGTTAGTTACATGGAATGGATTAGTCCATTTATTTCTCTCCAGTATAAAATTTCAATATCTAGATATTGAAATAGATGAATGAGCTCTCTATGTATGTATTTCTTTATGTACTATTGTAATGATATCAGTTACTCAAAGCTAAAAGTAACTGATCAAAACTAAACAGATGGGGAAGAAGATAAAATGGAAGAAGGATGATATTTATCTTGGATTAAGAAAGAAAATAATTGGTTTAATATAATTGTCATCTTTCAAAATAGAAGGGGCTTACAACCATTGATCTTCTTAGATTTGCGATTGAGTCCAGGTTGTTCATCTTCATTTTATTTGATCTGAGAACCATAAACTGGAATGGATCCATATTTTTAGCTCTCAATCTTGGTTTATCTATTATAGTAATCACATCTTGAGGTTTGCAAGGTTAACTTGGTATATCTACCATATTGACCCGGATATGTCCATGATTAACTAATTGTCTAGCTCCGGGAATGGTGGGAGCCATACCCGATCGAGAAATAATATTCTCCAAACGCATTTAAGGTAATTGCAATCGGACCTGGTCCGTTGATCCCGTGGCTCTTCTAGCAATACGTACATTCAGAATTCTTTTTAGGCATCACATAACTTGTCTCCATTCGCTTCGTATCAGCTCAGCCCGGAGTTTCCAGTATAGTTATCCCTACCCTCCTCTCATGTAAACCTACGAGCTACTAATATATGTTCTCAACTTTATATCTATAAATAGATATGGATCATGTGCATCCAATTTGTTGTCCATATACCGTAGTAGACTTACTCATTAATATATGATGGGGGGCCCTTTTAACTCAGTGGTAGAGTAACGCCATGGTAAGGCGTAAGTCATCGGTTCAAGTCCGATAAAGGGCTCATTTTTCCTACGAGGAAAAAAGAAGGTCTGGATGTCCGTCTTACACGCACGGTTAAGAGACAATCAAGTTCTTTGTTATATTATTATGCAGGTGATGGGACAAATATACAAATTTCGAGGCTCATCTATCAACGGAGATAGTGAACATTTTACAGTATTGAAAGAAGGCGAATGAGAAAAGGGGAATCTCTGTCGTCTTGGTAGGCGTCAATCGATCCGTGGAACGTATCAAATCCTTCACGTATAAGTTCGTTATAAGCCCGAGCTCATTCCGATATAACATGATTTCGGACAGATCTATTGTCTAACCGAGTAAAGATCTATTTGTAACGGAGCAGAAGGCGGCTTCTTTTGGGCCGCAGTCCACATCCTTTTTGAGCAAGGGGTGATAGTTTTGTCCCAACAGACTTCTTTCTTCTATTGTTCCAGAACGCATTCCATGAAATATATGTATTCCATAGTGGGGTAGATTAAAGCAAACGTTGGTCCAGATGTAGATCCAATATGCATAGCCGGTAGATTGCATGTTTGTGGTATGTTACCAGAACGGAACTAGAGGAAAGAGTGTTTGTCACAATATGAAAATATTGTGTCTAAAAAACCATGTGATGATCTTAGGTGGAGAAAGAGAACGAACAAAAGGTTCGCCTTTAACTAGAATGGATCAACTCCGGAGAATTTGCCTTTCCAGGTATTCAGAATATCCGTAGTACTTCCCGGTTCAAGAATAGGTTTTATTTACCATACATAACATATTGTAGAGAATCCTAGTTGATCAAGATCTTTGCCCCGATCTTTAGCAAAGGGATAGATACAGCCGGGATTTTCGATTGAACGGAAGAGGACTTCGTTCAACCCCAACAGAATGCGTTACGTATGGAGCTAAAAGCAACATGTCCAATCGATACTTTGACTGGACTAGAAACTGCTTCAAACATATGATATTTAAGAGAACTTTCGAGTTTTTCGAAGAGTTAGCGATAAAAATGAAAAAAAAAAAGAAATGTGATACGATATATAAAATATCGTGACAAATTACCCGCTTTTCCCTCGGTTCCGAACTAGATGATGTTAGAATGGGAATTCTAACATTGTGCAATTCCAAACAATATAGTATGGAATACCTCAATCCTCTATCTATATTTGTATGTAGAATCTAGAAGTGCCTTGAAAAAAAGAAAAGAAAAAACACCTTGTTTCTTGTATGTTACAATTAGTTCCAGTTTTACGATCCGAACTCTTTGGATTGGACAGATTAGACAGATTGGATCGGACAGATACTTCCATAGATCCCCTTCTTATAGATTCCCTTGAAAAGAAAAGGAAAAGAGGAAGCCATTCATCATACTAGCTAGGAATTCCCTATACCTGATTCATAAGATTTCAATGATTGATCCTAATTACTTACTATTCGAACGAAGGCCAAGATCCAATAGACTGGGATCAATCAGTAGAACCTTTGATCTATCAGAAGTAGATTAGTAACCCCCAATAATGTGGGGATATATATATATATATATAAAGTAGTGTAACTTAGTGGAATGTATAGGGCTATACGGGCTCGAACCGTAGACCTTCTCGGTAGAACAGATCAAAGTTCTTATTATCAAAATGATTTGAACTGTTCCAAGAACCCAACATGCATTTTCTCGCATTGGGCTCTTTCATTAACTGATGGAAAGATCGGTTAGTCTGCCATTCTCCTCTTTCCAGGAAGATACTAATATGGCTCCGTGTGCTCCAAATTCTTACCCTTCGGAAGCAATCCCAAAGTTATTCAAAAGGTTTCCTTGACGTAGGTCTGCCTTGCTCGGGCATAGATTGACTCAAATAGAGTCTCCTCTATCGCTCAAAAAGTAAAATATGACACTTCATACACCTAAAAGTTCATAGAGCGAAAAGAATCTATTTTGAGGTCCCCGTATTATACTCATTATGCCTGGCATTGAACGGAGCTGGGATTGACCATATCAATTAGATTCGTAATTCGAATCGGATCGAACTTCATCTTTGTCATGCTATTGTTCCCCAGAGAAACAAATTGATAGAGTAAGACTATTTCACATAGAATCTATTTCGTGGATCGGACGAATCGATAAACTCTCCCGAAAACCATTGGCGCACGTGTAAACGAGGTGCTCTACCTTGCTGAGCTATAGCCCTTCCTTGCCAGTCTTGGTGATACACTACTATACTAACCAGATGGATCACTTTCTGTCAAGGTAGATATTTCATGATCCGATACTATGATCTAATACGTCCCAATAAGTTCGATCTGTGCCAGAGACACATTGTCTATACGTTGAATTCCATTTAGAATTGTTTATAGAGTCCAACTCTACCTATGAGAATAAATGACCCACTTAACTCAGTGGTTAGAGTATCGCTTTCATACGGCGAGAGTCATTGGTTCAAATCCAATAGTAGGTAAACTTATTAGATACCATTGAAGAGTCGATGGCATCTAATAAGTTTTACTCCACTTGTTTGGATCGAGACGGAACATTGAATCCATTTTCAGATCATTATAAAAAATTTGAATTAGAGACGGGGGGGGCTAGCATTGATAGCCTCTAATCGTGTTCTAGCTCTTTTCAGAGCTACATCAGCCTCAATTGCTTGTCTTTTGCCTTCGGCTCGAGCTAAGTCAGCTTTAGCTATTCGAAAAGTTTCCTGAGCTTCTTGGGGATTGATGTCAACATCTCTCTCTGCATTATTTACCAATACGGTTATTTTATCATTGTCTATCTTGGCGAAACCACCCATCAAAGCCATAGTGGACCACCGTCCATTGAGACGTATTTTCATAACTCCTATATCTACAGCTGCCACAAGTGAAGCATGATTGGGTAATACGCCAATTTGACCACTATTAGTAGATAGGATTATTTCTTTCACTTCTGAATCCCAGACGACTCGATTAGGAGACAGTACACGAAGATTTAGGGTCATTTTAAGAATTCACTTTCAGTTCATAGCCTTCGCGGTAGCTTCATCAATGTTACCCACCAAATAAAAAGACTGTTCGGTAAGACCATCTAATTCTCCGGAAAGGATCATTTGAAACCCTTTAATTGTTTCTATTAGACCAACATATTTGCCCGGGGAACCTGTGAATACCTCTGCTACGAAAAAGGGTTGTGATAGGAAACGCTCAATTTTTCTTGCTCTTGCTACGATTAAACGATCTTCCTCTGATAATTCATCCAGTCCAGGAATAGCTATAATGTCTTGAAGTTCCTTATAACGTTGTAAAGTTTCCTTAACTCCTTGTGCAGTTTCGTAATGTTCTTCACCTACGATCCAAGGTTGGAGCATAGTCGATGTTGAATCTAAAGGATCCACTGCTGGATAGATACCTTTGGCAGCTAATCCTCTCGATGGTACGGTAGTAGCATCTGAATGTGCAAATGTCGTAGCAGGAGCAGGGTCGGTCAAGTCATCAGCAGGTACATAAACTGCTTGAATCGAGGTTATGGATCCCCTTTTTGTGGAAGTAATTCTCTCTTGCAAAGAACCCATTTCCGTGGCAAGAGTTGGCTGATAACCCACGGCGGAAGGCATTCTGCCTAATAGGGCGGATACCTCTGATCCCGCTTGGACAAAGCGGAAGATGTTATCAATAAATAATAGTACGTCTTGCTCATTGACATCTCGGAAATATTCGGCCATGGTTAGAGCAGTTAAACCGACTCTCATACGAGCTCCTGGTGGTTCATTCATCTGACCATAGACCAAAGCCACTTTTGATTCTGAGATGCTTTGTTCATTAATTACTCCCGATTCTTTCATTTCCATGTAAAGATCATTCCCTTCACGGGTACGTTCTCCTACTCCTCCAAATACAGATACCCCTCCATGAGCCTTAGCAATGTTGTTGATCAACTCCATAATGAGTACTGTTTTACCCACTCCAGCTCCTCCAAATAAACCGATTTTTCCCCCACGGCGGTAAGGAGCTAAAAGATCTACTACTTTAATGCCTGTTTCGAAGATGGATAATTTTGTATCCAACTCTATAAAGGCGGGAGCAGATCTATGAATAGGAGATGTTATGCGAGCATCTACAGGACCCAAATTATCAACAGGTTCTCCAAGAACATTGAAAATTCGTCCGAGAGTAGTTCCACCAACTGGAACACTCAGAGGAGCTCCTGTGTCAATAACTCTCATTCCTCTCGTCAAACCATCTGTAGCACTCATAGCTACAGCTCTCACTTTATGATTTCCTAATAATTGTTGTACCTCACAAGTAACCTGAATTTCCTTACCGGTTGTACCTTGACCCTTAACTATCAATGAATTGTAAATATTAGGCATATTACCTGGAGGAAAAGATACATCCAGTACTGGGCCAATGATTTGAGCAATACGTCCCACATTTTTTTCCACAAGTGCGGAAACCCCAAGAACAAGAGGATTGGTTCTCATACACAAAAGGAAAGATTTTCCTTTAATAATATATAAATATGATTTTGCCAATATCATCAATAACAAAAATGTTCCGTATCGGGTCGATCAGATCAGTCAATAATGAATGGGAGTTACCACCTTGGTAATACCCTACTTTATTGAAAAGTTCAAATTCATATTTGGAATATGAAGTAGGTAGATGGATATGGATAAGGATCATGAGGAAGTCTTCGATTTATCTATAACTAGAACCAATTTATCCATAACTAAAATCGAAAATACTTCAACATTATGTCCAGATCATCTGTGAAATTTGAAACTTGAACTCTATTCATTACCTTTCTCTCATTGGTCGTTATCTCTTCGTACGCACATCTGTTCCCTATTCTATATGTATTGTCATATGGACAATTTGCACCATTATGGTCAAAGGTCGATTTGGTTCCTTAAATTCATTAATTAACTAGTTTAACAGCTGAAAGGTGCTCGGGTCAATGAAGAACTTCAAGAGCAAGATTGGGTTGCATCATACATAAAAAACATTATACAATGAGAGTGTATCTAGTAAATCTTATTGTCCAATAACGGACGACTTTTTTGTAGGATATTTCTGTCAAAATCGATTGTTTACGTTCGATCCATGTCGAGCAGACCTCGTCCTTGCGAGAAATAATTATTAATAAAGGAGGGACTTATGTCACCAAAAACAGAGACTAAAGCTAGTGTCGGATTCAAAGCTGGTGTTAAAGATTACAGATTAACTTATTATACTCCTGAATATCAGACCAAAGATACGGATATCTTGGCAGCATTCCGAGTAACTCCTCAACCTGGGGTGCCACCCGAGGAAGCGGGAGCAGCAGTAGCTGCTGAATCTTCCACCGGTACATGGACCACTGTTTGGACCGATGGACTTACTAGTCTTGATCGTTACAAGGGACGATGCTATGACATCGAGGCCGTTCCTGGAGAGGAGAGTCAATTTATTGCCTATGTAGCTTACCCCTTAGACCTTTTCGAAGAAGGTTCTGTTACTAACTTGTTCACTTCCATTGTAGGTAATGTATTTGGATTCAAGGCCCTACGGGCTCTACGTTTGGAAGATTTGCGGATCCCCCCTGCTTATTCCAAAACTTTTCAAGGTCCACCTCATGGTATCCAAGTTGAAAGGGATAAATTGAACAAATATGGCCGTCCTTTATTGGGATGTACTATCAAACCAAAATTGGGTCTATCGGCTAAGAACTATGGTAGAGCAGTTTACGAATGTCTCCGTGGTGGACTCGATTTTACCAAGGATGATGAGAACGTAAATTCCCAACCATTCATGCGCTGGAGAGATCGTTTTGTCTTTTGTGCGGAAGCACTTTATAAGGCTCAGGCTGAGACGGGTGAAATTAAGGGACATTATTTGAATGCTACTGCAGGTACATGTGAAGAAATGATGAAAAGGGCAGTATTTGCAAGAGAATTGGGAGTTCCTATCGTTATGCATGACTATCTGACAGGAGGTTTTACCGCAAATACTTCTTTGGCTCATTATTGCCGAGACAACGGCCTACTTCTTCACATTCACCGCGCGATGCATGCAGTTATTGACAGACAAAGAAATCATGGCATGCACTTCCGTGTACTGGCTAAAGCATTGCGTATGTCCGGTGGAGATCATATTCACGCCGGTACTGTAGTAGGTAAACTTGAAGGGGAACGAGACGTCACTTTAGGGTTTGTTGATCTACTGCGTGATGATTTTATCGAAAAAGATCGAAGTCGTGGTATTTACTTCACTCAAGATTGGGTATCTATGCCAGGTGTTTTGCCCGTAGCTTCAGGAGGTATTCACGTTTGGCATATGCCTGCTCTGACCGAGATCTTTGGGGATGATTCCGTATTACAGTTTGGTGGGGGAACTTTAGGGCATCCTTGGGGAAATGCACCCGGTGCAGTAGCTAATCGGGTTGCTCTAGAAGCTTGTGTACAAGCTCGTAATGAAGGACGTGATCTTGCTCGTGAAGGTAATGAAGTGATCCGTGAAGCTACTAAATGGAGTCCTGAACTAGCTGCTGCTTGTGAAGTATGGAAGGAGATCAAATTTGAATTTGATACGATTGATTACTTGTAATCCAGTTACTTTCGTTCTACCAATCGGACTCAGCCCAATCTTTTACCACTACCACAAAGATTAGGCCAAATCGTGAACGAAGATCTGCGATTTCAGATATCATTTATCATTATCTGGGATTTCTATATATCAATATCTATCTATCTTTATAGATATTGATATATAGATATTTCCGAGGTCAAATATCTAAAACAGAGTGAGTCAATGAAAATTTTTTTGGGGTCAAGCATTCGATAACGAATCCTATTCATCCTTTACATTGATCTTATGGATCATTCGATAGGGTTGGTAGCTCAGTGGATCAGAGCTCATGGTTCCGGACCATGAAGTCAAGGGTTCAAATCCCTTCTAGCCCAAAAGATTTTGTATTTGGGATGAAAATTACTTTTCATCGCGGTATAGGAGAGAATCTTTCTTTATAACAGAATAAAGGGTTCTATCATAATCCCGGATTTCTATTTCGGATTCCTAATCAATAATGAATGGAGATGATTTATCAATGATTCATTCTACTATTCATTAATGATTTTAATCATTGTATTTATACGACTTCTCCTCATACAAAATAAGATAGGAAAAGTAACAATCTTTACCTTTATATGGAAAACTCTATGTCTATAAGGGAGTGGTTCGAAGACAGGCGTAAAATAACCGGATTACTAAAAGAAGGGGATAGTAAGGACGTCCATGATATGGATAAGAACAAGAATCTAAGTATTGATTACGTTAAAATTAACAGATTATGGGTTCAATGCGATAATTGCGAGAGCTTACTCTATATCAGATTCTTGAGAGAGAATAAAAGTATTTGTGAAGAATGTGGATATTATCTGCAAATGAATAGTTCAGATAGAATAGAACTTCTAATTGATCGTGGCACTTGGTGTCCTATGGATGAAGACATGTACACTCTAGATGTTCTTAAATTTCATTCTGAGGATGAACCTTCTAATTCTGATCCTCTTAATTCTGAGGATGAACCTTATATGGATCATATAACTTCCTGTCAAATAGATACAGGTTTAACTGATGCTATTCAAACAGGCATAGGTAAATTAAATGGTATTCCTATCGCACTCGGAGTTATGGATTTTAAGTTCATGGGAGGTAGTATGGGCTCTGTAGTAGGTGAGAAAATAACCCGTCTGATCGAGCGCGCTACCGAGGAATCTCTTCCAGTCATTATGGTGTGTGCTTCCGGAGGAGCACGCATGCAAGAAGGAAGTTTTAGTTTAATGCAAATGGCTAAAATAGCTTCTGCATTATATATTCATCAGAAGGATAAAAAGTTGTTATATTTATCGATTCTGACGTCTCCGACAACCGGTGGAGTGACTGCTAGTTTTGGCATGTTGGGAGATATCATTATTGCCGAACCTAAAGCGTACATTGCATTTGCAGGTAAAAGAGTAATCGAACAGACATTAGGTCAGAAAGTGATTGAAGATTTTCAGGTGACTGAGCATTTATTTGGTCATGGTTTATTTGATCTGATTGTTCCACGTAATCTCTTAAAAGGTGTTCTGAGTGACCTATTTAAGCTTTACGGTCTTCCTCGTAAAAAAAAAAATGAACGTTGAGTTTTTTCCTTATAAGGAAAAATGATCAAATCGAGTTCCTTGTAACGGAAGTGACAGTGATATAGTTTCTTATTGCGGCGAAATAAATAATTATTTCTCTAAGATAATTGCTTTTCACCCCCTTTTTACCAACAATTTATGATCCTCAATCCTATACTAACAATAAATATAGCCAGCCAATTTTCCGCTCTCCGAAATCAGATAAATTTTGGTCAGGATTCATGTTCTTCCACTATTTTATTATATAGTATGAATAAGTGTTGTAATATATCTGTATATATATTGTAATAGATAAGATCCTCATTGTTGAACTCGGGATCTTATTCAAAAACAATTTTGGATCCAACTTGAAATGCTTTTTCAGAATTTTTGGAAGAGATGGGGAAAATAACAATATTTGCGTACATGTATTCTATGAAGAAGGACGAATAGGACCGCTCATTTGGTCCCATCACTTATTTGATCTTATAATCATTCCTTGTAATATGTATAAAAATTTTATTTATTAAGTAAGGTACTCGTTCTATGATAATTCCTAACCTACCCTCTATTTTAGTTCCTTTAGTTGGCTTATTACTTCCGGCAATTACAATGGTTATTTCTTATCTGTATATTCAGAAAGATGAGATTTTATGAATCTGATCAAATCCGATGTAAGAAATGGGTTTGGATCTTTCAATTACGGAACAAATAAGATATCCATTTTTATTTCAGATGATATAAGATAGAACCCTTATAGACCAAAATAGGTATAAATATCCATATGTATTTTGACTCATTCATATATGAATATGGATAGATTTTACCATTCTATTTTTGAATATAGATAATTTGGGTATCTATTCATATCCATATACATATTGGATATACGCATTTTGAAATAGATAGGTATTGATCAATATGTTAATATGGTCGGTTCTATTTTTTTATATGGTATACATATCTATTCCTGGATATATTGATACTGCACTGATCCAGTGTTGTTTCTAAAATTAAGAAATTAAGGAAGTACCAATTTTCAATGGATGGTAAGAATGGACAAGAAGATAAACTTGGCTGACTTGACGGAAATGTTCTCTATGTATATGGATAGCTAGTTCATAAGAGTTTGGGAATCAAAGGATTAAAAAGTTGGCTATTTCCTCAACTTCAATAGGATGGAATTGAATACAATTTTTTATGAATCGTCGATCCAAATGGCTCTGGATAGAACCTATAACAGGGTCTCGAAAAAGAAGTAATTTCTTTTGGGCTTGTATCCTCTTTCTGGGTTCACTAGGATTTTTCCTGGTCGGTATTTCGAGTTATTTTGGTGAGAACCTGATACCCCTATTGTCATCTCAGCAAATACTCTTTTTTCCACAAGGAATTGTAATGTGTTTTCATGGTATTGCAGGTCTGTTCATTAGCTCTTATCTGTGGTGTACAATTTTTTTCAATGTGGGTAGTGGCTATAATAAGTTTGATAAAAGAAAAGGAATTGTATGTCTTTTTCGTTGGGGATTTCCCGGAATAAATCGTCGTATTTTCCCACGATTTCTTATGAAGGATATTCAGATGATCAAAACGGAAGTTCAAGAAGGTATTTCCCCTCGTCGTGTTCTTTATATGGAAATAAAGGGCCGACAAGACATTCCTTTAACTCGTACTGGTGATAATTTGAACCTAAGGGAGATCGAACAGAAAGCTGCTGAATCAGCCCGTTTCTTGCGTGTATCCATTGAAGGGTTTTGAAATGAACCGGGGGGTTCTTTATCCTCGACATACATGAAAATGTCGAGACATTTGAATATGGATCAAATCAAGGAACATGAATTAATATCCAATCAGGAAATTGAAATATTGTATTTCATATAAATATAAATAAATATTTCAATATTATTGTATGGAAATGGAACGATATAGGATCTTTATGAACAATATCAAATTTTTATGAAATAGTATAGGAAGAGGTAATATAGGAAGAGCGATAAGTTACGATAGAACTAGTTATTTGTCCGGGAAAAAGATCATGCAGTTAATTCCTACTAAATTATACTTATGGAATCAGATCGAGATTCTTTTGGTAGTTCCCGAACACACCATATAATTTCCTATCCTAGGAAGGGCGAGCTTATAGAGCCAGTAGATGGATATGATGTATCAGAAAGAACAATTATTAGATATAGTGATCCGGTTTCCCTAAAACTAGAATGTTTTTTCCTCTCATCCCGATTCTTCATCACGATCCAATTTATTCTTATCTAATTTCGTCGTTATCTAATTTTTCAAGAGCATTTGTCGTCATCTTTGGAGATAACTGGGGAAAGATTAGTAAAAGATCGATCCAGTGATCAGGATTAAAAGGATCTTGGCAATGAATAAGACTTATGTTACTTCAAGTGATTCTTCTAAAAAAGAGTCAGATAGAATGGAAAAAATGAATAGATAATTGATCCAGATAGAGACGATCTGGAATGATCGGATATCTGGGAACGATCGTCTTATGCTCCGTCTCACTCATTTGGAGCGAACCTTTTACTTTTTATCCGAGGATATTTTTTCTCGAGGTCAAACAATTACGCAATAGATCAATCTATGAGTCCCATACCTCATTCTATCACTCGTACCTTTTCTAGATTTTGGACAGAACTGACGAGTAAATCAGGTTCGTTATCGATTCACGAATTGGAAGTGGCCAAATATAAAGCATTAGCTTGCCTACGATATCTCGCTAGTTTAGTAGTACTGCCCTGGATTATTCCTATTTTATTACGGAAAGGTTTGGAGCCTTGGATCACAAATTGGTGGAATACTGGTCAATCTCATCAAATTTATGATTATCTCCAGGAAGAAAGTGCTCTGGAAAGCTTTGAGAAAATAGAAGAACTATTCCTATTAGAAAGAATGTTGGAAGATTCTTCGGGAACACATTCACAAGATCTTCGAGAGCTTCACAAAGAAACGATCCAATTGGTCGAAATGTACAATGAAGACTGTATCCAGATAATCTCAAATGTATTAACAAATCTAATAGGTTTTGTTCTTATAAGTGCTTATCTCATTCTGGGTAAGAATAAACTTGCCATTCTCAATTCTTGGATCCAAGAATTATTCTATAGTCTGAGTGATACAATGAAAGCTTTTATCATCCTTTTAGTAACTGATCTATTTGTTGGGTTTCATTCGCCCCATGGTTGGGAACTGATGATCGATTCGATCTCCGAAAATTATGGATTTGCTCATAACGAACAAATAATATCTGGCCTTGTTTCAACTTTTCCAGTCATCTTAGATACGATTCTGAAATATTGGATCTTCCGTCGTTTCAATCGTATATCTCCTTCACTTGTAGTAATTTATCATTCGATGAATGAATAAAGAATAGGTTTTTTTCTCCGACCGAAAAAGAATAATAAAGTGTTTTCCGTGTTCAGGAATTAGCTATTCCTCCCCCTCATTCTTCTCCTGGTGCGAGACTTCCGATTTCTTACTTTTAGGTTTGGTTCAATCAATATAGTAGCAGAATTTTTGACAGGTAACTATGATAGCTACCTACTCTCACCCGAAAAATGATTTGGAACCAATAATTGAACCATGCAAAATAGAAATACTTATGACTGGACGAAAAAGATGACTCGGTTAATTTCCGTCCTGGTCATGATACATATCATCACTCGGACATCCATTTCGAATGCATATCCCATTTTTGCACAACAGGGTTATGAAAATCCCCGAGAAGCAACTGGACGTATTGTATGTGCCAATTGTCACTTGGCCAAAAAACCTGTGGATATTGAGGTTCCACAGTCCGTGCTTCCCAATACCGTATTTGAAGCAGTTGTTAAGATCCCCTATGATACGCAAATGAAACAAGTTCTTGCTAATGGTAAGAAAGGGGCTTTAAATGTAGGAGCTGTTCTAATTTTACCCGAAGGCTTTGAATTAGCCCCTCCGGATCGTATTTCTCCTGAGATTAGACAAAAGATGGGTAATCTTTATTTTCAGAACTATCGTCCCAATCAAAAAAACATTATTGTAATAGGTCCTGTTCCTGGTCAAAAATATAGTGAACTTGTGTTCCCCATCCTTTCACCAGATCCTGCTACTGATAAAGAAGTTTACTTCCTTAAATATCCCATATATGTGGGTGGTAATAGAGGAAGAGGACAAATTTATCCCGACGGGAGTAAGAGCAACAATACGGTCTACAGCGCTTCAGCAACAGGAAGAGTGAGCAAAATTTTACGTAAAGAAAAGGGTGGATATGAGATAACTATCGATAATACATCAGCCGGTGGGCAAGTGATTGACATTGTACCTCCGGGACCGGAACTTCTTGTTTCAGAAGGCGAATTTCTCAAGGTCGATCAGCCATTAACGAATAACCCTAATGTGGGTGGATTTGGTCAAGGAGATGCAGAGATAGTACTTCAAGATCCATTACGTGTTCAAGGTCTTTTATTATTCTTAGCATCTGTCATTCTGGCACAGATATTTTTGGTCCTTAAGAAGAAACAATTTGAGAAAGTTCAATTGGCTGAGATGAATCTTTAGGTCCATAGATTTCCGAACATTAAGTTGACTGATTGATTCAAAAATGAATACTCCTTCGGAGATGGAGAGCCTTTTATCCTCCTTTTCCCTTCTATTTTCTTGGGAAAATGTTCATGTAGAAGAAGATATATCTACATTTTGAATAGGGAGTGACTCAATAAGCACTGGAACAGATCAACTTGTCGAACGATCCTCATATTCTATATCGTGTACTAGATACATGCCATTCCTTCCTTTCCTTGCCCCCCCATGTTCAAAATAAATGATCCGGAAAATAGAGATCGCAGGGAGGGGAGATGAGGAAAATAACTAAGCAATCTTGGAGAAGATTCCTATTTTCTCTGATCCCATTCTTGATCCTATACCATTATTCTTCCTCGAAAAGATTCGAAGAAATTATTCTCGTTGAGATAAGAGGAACTAATTGGGTTTCCGATCCTGTCCTGTTCGTCAATTCCTTCGTAAATTGCCGATTATTTTGTACGTTATACTGAGCTTTCAAATTCATAAAGAAGGAAGAGCAGACAAGTAAGGGGCAATATCACTCATTGAGTAAAACAACCCTATAAAACTTTTGATAGGGTTCGTTCGTAATGAGATAAAATGAATAAAAGTTGTTTTTTCTCCTCTTTTCTTTTGTAAGCCAAAATAATAAAAGATTCTATTTGCACATTTATATTCTCATAGTTCAGGTTTTTACAGAAACTTTGCATAATCTCCCATCAGAGAAATGAGCAAATTTTTAGTAATTAATATTCTCCGTTTCTCTGTTGTTCCTTCGACAGAGATTGAAATTGGATCAATCCAATTTTGATCATATAGTGGAAGAATAGGTTGGCTTATCACTTGACTGAAAGGCATTGAATGAAGTCAATGACAGAGTCATTTTATTTGTACGAATCTTCTCTTCTATATAATATTAATATAGAATAAAATAGAAAAAAGAGATTTGGATAAGACCTTACCCTTCATAGAAGGGTAAGGTCTTATCGATTTTTCACTTTCGCATGCATGTATAGCATTTCCCGTTGTAAGTGCATTTTCCCTACTATAGGGATGACCCTGATCCAGAATATGAACCATAGAAAAAGATACCCAGTAAACCAATCACGATAATACCAGTTACAGTACCTATCAACCAAAGAGGGATCCTTCCAGTGGTATCGGCCATTTCTCTTACTCCCTTTCACATTTTCTTAAGTGGTAATGCTCGAGACATAAACAGTCATAGCATAGATAATTATGAGTATTGGATCTATTCGAATGGAGTGAGAATATTCTCAATTGAAAAAATAATTAGAGAAAAGAACAGCAAGTACAAAAATGAGTAGCAACCCCCAGTAGAGGCTGGTACGATTCAATTCAACATTTTGGTTGTTCGGGTTTGATTGTGTCATATCTCCATACTTTTTTTAGATAGAGTTTATCGTTGGATGAACTGCATTGCCGATATTGATCCCAAGAAAAAAACTGTAGGGACAGCTAGCCCGTGAATGGCCAACCATCTAACTGTAAAAATTGGATAAGTTCTATCTGTAGTCATTAGTGCCTCCTAAAAAGATCTAGTAAATTCATCTAGTTGCTCTAACGGATCGAAACGGCCAGTTACTAATGGAACCTCTTGTCGGCTTTCTGTGAAATACTCATTCGGCCGGGGGCTCCCAAACACATCATAAGCCAAACCCGTGCTGACAAATAACCAACCTGCAATGAATAGAGAAGGTATGGTAATGCTATGGATAACCCAGTATCTAATACTAGTAATAATGTCAGCAAAGGAGCGTTCTCCCGTATTCCCAGCCATGCTCAGCTCCATATATTATTGTAAAGTCAGTCAAGGAGGAATTGATCCCATGAAAGATAGAGATCAGGAAATGGAAAACTACTGATATCTTCTTCAATCCTTGTTCGATTGTCAATGTTATACCAAGGGTATCTTTGAAGTCTACTGGACCAGTATAACTAGCCTTCTTCTGACACAGCAATACAATTTTGCTGAGTATCGAGAAGGAACGGGATAGAATGATTCTGTTCCTGCCAACAGTTATTCCATCTCTGTTTGGTCGACTGAATCCCACCAGAAATAAGAGAATATTACATGTTATGAGGTCCAGACGTAAGGGAACCCTCTCAATCGATGTTGTAACAATATGGAAATTTTCGATTGGAATTAGCTTTACAGGTGGCTGTAGAACCGAAAAAGAGGATGAATGCCACTTGCAAAGGGTATTAATCACTGTCAATACAACTCATCCAGAATATGATACTTTTACCCCTTACTTTTTCATTCCGATATGACATTATGTCCGTGTAGATGATCCCAGATTGCAGGGGATCATTGGTGCTACGCAGATGTATGCTGCTCTTCCAATAGTATCCAACGCAGGTGGAGTTATCCCACGGACTTATTATATAGTACCTTGTATTAACGAGTAGGTGTTACTCATTAGATAAAACCAAGTGTATAGTGCAATAGAACCTAGTCAATTTTATGTGAAATTACGAGTTACTCCTTGCATTCTTGTAATATCGGGCTCTACTGGCTCTAAGAATGAATATTGAAAAAACCTAATCCATCTAGAGGGTCGAATGATTGGATAAATAAGATCTAAAAATGAAAGGACAAACTGGATATTAATATTCTTACACCTAAATGTGAAATTCACAAAACTTTTACTATGTCTGTAGAAGAGGTTTCTTCCGGTCCAGTCTCTGGACCGATAGCTACTGGTAAAGAAGATAATGCCAGGTTATCCCATCGTACTGATTGAGAATTCATTCATCTTGTAAGAAGATTACGTTCGACAATTTGTGAAGGGGTTCGCGGGTGCTATTCATGAGTTGCTCGATGAATGGGGATTTATAGGATAATGAAGAGATTTCTACCATAGATTTCCTCTCATCTATGTTCGTTCATACATATCCTATAGTAGATATAGGATCCTGAATTGGTACGAATTGGGACAATTGATCTTTTGTATTCTGATCTCAAGGTTACGAAACTAAAAATTTAGGTAATTTTCTCATGAAGATATGTATAAACCATATTTCATTCAGTCCTTCCACGCCTACTTTAACTATAATTAGTTATTTCGGTTTCTTATTGGCTTCTATCATTTTCACCCTAGTCTTATTCATTAGCTCGAGCAAGATACAACTTATTTGAAATGAAGGAAGGGGAAAGAAACCCTCTCAGTTCACTATTTTCATTTCAATAATTTCGTGGATTCTCTCTATATTCATTTCTGATCATTGAGATTCATAGCAAATTCAGGGTACTATCCAGGATAGCTATTATCCCTACTTATTCCGTTGAATCGAAATGATTGAGGCTTTGCCATCCGGAATTGTGTTAGGTCTAATTCCTATAACTTTGGCCGGATTATTCGTAACTGCATATTCACAATACCGACGTGGTGATCAATTGGATATTTGATCCGGGAATATCCTCCCATTTCATTGGCCTCCTACTTTTCCTGGGAGGTCAGATTCCATTGCTCGTTCTAGTTTGTTGGAATGAATTCTCGATAATCTAGAGGGTTGGATTTGATAGGAACAGAATCACGCTCTGTAGGATTTGAACCTACGGCATCAGGTTTTGGAGACCTACGTTCTACCGAACTGAACTAAGAGCGCTTTCTTTAACATCCGGAGATAAAGGGAAGGGAAAATACCTTTCGTTTATACTCTTAGAGTAAAACACTTTCGCATCTGATATGATTCAATTATTTGATGTTCCATTCGAATCGATATCAAATGATCTTTCGTTCCTCTCTCTTTCCATAGAAAAGAAGGGAAAGGTAGGGATGACAGGATTTGAACCTGCGACATTTTGTACCCAAAACAAACACGCTACCAAGCTGCGCTACATCCCTTCTAATCATTAGACAATGTTATTTTATGGAATTAAAAATCTGTTTCCCACATTTTTCCACCTTCATTTCTCTTCGGTCTCGTGAGTGAAAAGACTTTATACATGCATGTAGGGTCTATTATCTAGAAGATAACTATTAATTAGCAAAATTTGGTGCTGAAACATCTTTTTCCTGTTCTATAAATAGGACCACAGCCCGGATCACATTATACATATATTAATCAGTTCCGAGTTTCCCCTAGGATTTTCACTATTAATACAGTTGAATCACTTACGCATTATGATCGATAAGGAGAATTTACAATGCAAAATCTAAAGACCTATCTTTCCACAGCGCCTGTGTTAGCTATTCCATGGTTCAGTTTTTTAGCCGGTCTATTGATAGAAATCAATCGTTTTTTTCCAGATGCTCTGACTCTTTCTTAATTTTCCCTCTTTTTCAATTTTGTCCTCCCCTTAAAGCCAAGGTCAAAAAGATTGTGCTGGATTTATTTATCCTACCTCTCAATTAGTGGATTCAACCCAAAATAGATCTAAATTTGGGGATGGAATGGGGGGGTAGAATCAAAGTAGAAATAGAAATCCAAAGGTTCTTTCCACATTCAATTTTGTAAGTACAACTGAACACTCCTGATCAAGGATTTTTTTACTTTCAATTGTGTCATCGTGGGATCTCCGGCTATCAACTTCTATCCCTTTTTCCTCTTTCTTTTTCAGATCGAAAAGCAAAGTAGACCCAATATCCAGAGTAAGTTTATGGCCAAGAGCGGAGATGTAAGAGTAACAATTACTTTGGAGTGCACTAGTTGTACCCAAGACAGTGTTTATAAAAGATTCCCGGGGATTTCTAGATATACGACTCGGAAAAATCGGCGCAATACACCTATTCGATCGGAATTAAAGAAATTTTGTCCCTATTGTTACAAGCATACCATTCACGGAGAGATAAAAAAAAGAGATTAAACGTACTACTCCTACCCCAGGGATAGGAATAGATAACAGATATAAAAAGAAATGGTATTTCAACAAGATCTTTAATGGAACGATATTTTTGAAAGATTTGGAATAAATAGTATTGAAAAGGTTCATGAAACAAACTATGTATAAACCCAAGCGATCTTTTCGTAGAAATTTGACACCAATTCGTAGACATTTGTCACCAATTGGGTCGGGAGATCGGATCGATTATAAAAATATGAGCCTCATTAGTCGATTTATTAGCGAGCAAGGAAAAATATTATCCGGTCGAGTGAACAGATTAACCTCAAAACAACAACGTCTAATGACTAACGCTATTAAACGAGCTCGTATTCTATCTTTGTTACCTTTTCTTTATAATGAAAACTAATTTTATCCATTTAATCAAATCGGAGTTGGATATCTGTTCGATAAAGATACAGATCTTTAGTCTATCGTCGAAAAAGTCGATAGGATTTCATTCTTGGAAAATAATTGGTTGGATTGAATTTTTTTCGTTTCGTTCATTTCCAATAAAATATTGAAAAATCTTGAAATGTTTCGACCTTCCCGGAGGGAATTCTCCGGGAGAAGCTGTTCTATCCATTCCATCTTTACCTATTTCTTTCATCTATACCTAACCTATTTCATCATACGATAAGTTCTTTCTTCAAGATGGTGGAAAAGCAATTACTATCTAATACAGCTATTTGTGCAAGTGTTTTACGATTTGGAAGCAACTGCCTCTTGTACAAATATTGGATAAATCTGTTATAAGAGACTCCATTGGCACGGGCTGCTGCATTGATCCGAGTAATCCACAAACGACGAAGATCTCTCTTGCGTTTACCTCTATCTCGGTGGGCGGAAACTAAGGCTCTAGCTTTCCGTTGGTTAGCAGTTCGAAAAAGTTTCGAATGGGCCCCTCGAGAGCCTGATACAAATGCAAGAATCTTTTTTCGACGTTTTCGAGCTATATATCCACGTTTCACTCTGGTCATTGAAGTTTACTCTCATGAATCGCTAATCTTTTTCTCGGTTAGTCATTTGTTTGGTCCATTGAGAATAACACTGATTCTTCTTATTTAGAAAAGAAAAGTTCCAATGGCTTTTGCTACTGCAACCTTCCCAACCATAATTCCCTTTGGATAGGCATCTTCCAGGTAGGCAAGGGCTGGGACCTTGTACTGAGAATGAGAAAAAATCATGGGTTTCATCGTTTCTATGGTTCTTTCTCCAACGGTAAGGTCCTCTCCATATGCCGGAGCCTCTTATTCATTTCCGAAATATGAGATGAGTATGTTATCGGTAACTTGTACGGTTTACCATCTCTAGCTCTACTCTTGAATCATCAAGTAATAAATACTCTCATTACAAGATCTATTCATACAGTAACGACATGTAATTCTGGGGTTGGCCAGGTAGCTGACCCTGTTGTTCCGTTTTCGCAGCAATATGAGCATAAACTTTATGCTTCTTCAATTTGCATGATTTCCCCGCTCAATGGATTGATGACCATTCGCTACCAATGAGGAATTGCTTTTCATCCCACATCAAGGTGATTGGATTTGCACCAATGGAAACCATAAATTTCATCCCCGGTAAGGTAAGATGATGGATCTGTACTTGGTTACAGCAGGAAAATTCTTCTGTTATTCCGTTGTAAGAATTTACCAGTCTGTTTCAGCTTCTGATCCAAACGAGTCGCACATACACCCTAGCACATACTCCTCTACGCTGAGGACATCCTCGAAGAGCAGGAGATTTTTTTCTATTCTCTATTGGCTGTCTTGCATTTCTAATAAGTTGTTGAATAGTGGGCATTCTGGCTGGATTGTATGCGGAATCGACTGGTTCGGATCGATCCTAACCATATAAGGTTATTAGTAAATCAATCGCTCGCTTTCCCTTTCAAAAAAAAAAAGGAAAGGGAACAAAGAGATCAAATGAAAGTTTACAGTTCATTTGAAAAAAGAAATTGAAAAGAGGATCTTTCGCTACGAGATCAACCTTCCGCTACGGCATCAACAATGCCATAAGCTTGAGCTTCTGTTGCTGACATAAAAACATCTCTGTTCAGGTCTCGTTGAATGACCTCTCCGGGGTTGCCCGTTCTTTCTATATAACATTTTGTTATGTAATCGCGAAGCATCGTTACGTGTTTCGATTCGTTATGAAAATCTGCGGCCGGTCCGTCATAATAGGAACTAGCAGGTTGGTGGATCATAACCCTAGCGTGAGGTAATGCTATACGTTTAGTAATTTCTCCCCCGATTAGGATGAAAGATCCCATTGAAGCAGCTACCCCCATGCATACTGTATGTACATCTGGTACTATTATTTGCATAACATCGAAAAGACCTACTCCCGGTATTACTGATCCACCGGGACAGTTGAGAAATGAGAACATATCTTTATTTGCATCTTCTGCACTCAAATATACCATGAGACCCATGAGTTGATTTGCAATCTCGTGATTTATATCCTGAGCCAAAAAAAGTAATCTCTCTCGATAAAGTCGGTTGTATAAGTCGACCCAATTTGCATCTTCATCTCCAGGGGCTCGAAAAGGAACTTTTGGGACACCAACGGGCATTTGTTTTAATGGAAAGAAGTGAAACACTATACTCTAATATGGGAACGTAAAGTATATGAAGTTGTGTCATACATGAACTCATCCATCTTGGATGGATGGTATTCATAGGGAAGGTTTTGAACCTATCTGGAAATAGAGCTTTAGATGGATCAAAGATCCATGTAAAAGATCCTTCAATTATTTTAGTTGATAATGTAACGAATCACACTTTTACCACTAAACTATACCCGCCACGATCCGATTGTAACATGCGGATCGATCTTTTGTCCAACCAATAGGAAAATGGGGAGTTCTCAATCTCTATTGAAAGTTTCTATCAATCATTCATTACCTCGTTTTCATCATTACATGAATCTCCATCCCCGGAGATGAAATACTTTGGTAAATAGTATGTCATTCCCGGAGATGGCTCATTGTAATTATAGATTACCTTCGCAAACCGCTGACAAAACAACTGCTGATAATAAAATTTGCGACTAAAGGCACTAATACTTGAGTCAACGCAATCATCAGAATAAAAGCAATGCCATGTTCATTCCACTCTAGATTCATTTTTTTCTTTTTTTTTCATCTTCATTGAAAAAGAAGTTATGATAATTCTAGGCTTTCTAGTTCAGGAAAAAGAATTATTTTGAACGGAATGAACAATACGATTCGCCAGATTGATTTTTCTCTAAATAATTGACCTATTCATTACATTGTCGATACAATCCATACATGCTATGGTATACACCTTCACTCCA
>Ga0233331_1000003_pt1 | contig 45354 bp, 27 predicted proteins | sample GEONDECOMP205_FD_180708 | JGI IMG/M metagenome (GOLD analysis project Ga0233331, IMG submission 180708) | Leaf litter microbial communities from Shasta-Trinity National Forest, California, United States - GEON-DECOMP-205 | ecosystem: Environmental > Terrestrial > Plant litter > Unclassified... | reverse complement strand
AGCTGAAATTTGGACAGCCTTCTTGGGATATGTTTTACCATATGGTCAAATGTCTTTATGAGGTGCAACAGTTATTACTAACCTTATGAGTGCTATACCATGAATCGGACAAGATATAGTTGAGTCAACATATGCTATAGAATATTTATACACAAATTTAACTTATTTGGAATTTAACTTAAACAGTAATTTGGAAAAATTACCCGTATTAGGTAACGTGAATCCAAAAGCCCATCCTAATAGAGAGACAAGGTTAACCAATCAGGAATACTCATCCCTACCTAAAAGTTTTCTAGCTTTTTTAGTAGGTTTTATTGATGGAGATGGTTATATTCAAATAACTAAAACCGAAAAAGGATATATTAATATAAAATTAGTTATATCGTTACATTTAGATGATATATCCGTATTAAATTACATACATTCTGTATTAAAATTGGGTATAGTTAACTCATATTATGATAAAAGGAATCCTTGTTGCAAATTAGTGATAAATAAAACAGATTTGCAAGAAATACTGTTTCCCTTGCTAATGTATAATAATATCACTTTTTTGACTGAAACACGCTTAAACCAATTTAGCAAAGCTATATATGTTATGTCAAACAATATAAAAATCTATTCAGATATACCTGAAACTATTACAAGTGAATTTAAGCAACCTGAAAACGCTATAGAATACACTCAATTATCTTTTTTTAGAAATTGAATTGTAGGATTTACCATGGCTGAAGGGTCTTTTTTTATTAAAAGTAATAATGACGGCTGTTATCAATTGAAACAAAGAATACATATTGAGCTGTTTAATGCCTTTCTATCTGTATTTCAAACTGAGAGAAAAATAACCATAGATAAGGAAAAATATATGCAGTTTGGGGTTAGTTCTAAAAGAGATATACAAACTGTAATTAATTTTTTTTCTTTTTCAGGTCTCCATCCATTAATAGGTCTTAAACATATTCAATATGAAAAATGATTAAATAATCTTAACAATAGCTTTAGATATAAAAATCTCAAGTTTCCAAATTAATTTGTGTATAATTAACGAACAATAGACGTTAAATTCTATAAAACGGGCTCCTTAATGCATACAAATTTTGTATGTTTTAGAGGTAAATAGAGGTGAATTGCAAGGACATATTATTAATCCTCCATTAATTAATATTATTTGCAGCGAAGTTTGACTCGGTATTATCGGATTTATTTGATTTTTTTTGCTTTTTAACTCTGAGCTAAATTTAGATTAGTTAGGATCGCAAAAAGTTAAATTATTTAAACCCCAGGGTCAAAAACGTTCAAAGACTAACAAGTGAGTGTACCAACAATAAGCTTGACACGAGAGCCTCACAATCTACCTGATCATTAACTAGCGGTTTAAACCGGTTGTTTATTAAGGTGATTGATGACATAGTCTAAACAAAGCTTAGAGGCTTTGAAGATATATTAAAAAATATCTGCAATTTTTGTCGTTTGAGGAGGTTTTTCTGTTAATAACGCTACTTTAAACAGATTCTTCTCTCTACATTTTGTATTACCATTCATATTAGCTGCTTTAGCTTTAATGCATTTAATAGCACTACACGACAGTGCAGGATCAAATAACCCATTAGGTGTATCAGCTAATTATGATAGATTAGCATTTGCTCCTTACTTTATTTTTAAAGATTTAATTACTATATTTATCTTTATGTGAGTATTATCATTATTTGTATTCTTTGTTCCTAACGTATTAGGAGATAGTGAAAATTATGTAATGGCTAATCCAATGCAAACACCTCCAGCTATAGTTCCGGAATGATACCTTTTACCTTTCTATGCTATACTTAGAAGTATACCTAACAAATTAATAGGTGTTATTGCTATGTTTTCAGCTATATTAATAATATTAACTATGGCATTTGGAGATTTAGCAAAATTAAGAGGAATACAATTCAAACCTTTAAATAAAGCCATGTTCTTTATTTTTGTGGGTAATTTAATACTTTTAATGGTTTTAGGTGCCAAACACGTAGAATCACCATTTATAGAAATTGGACAAATAGCTACTTTAGTATACTTTTTATACTTTGTAGTTACAATACCTATGAGTACAATTTTTGAAAATAGTATAAACGAATTTTATACTCAAATCAAAGGTAAATTGTCTAAATTTTATAAAAGCACGCAATATTATAATAATAATACACCCTATCCTCACAATTTTATTTATAAAAAACTACATTTGTCCCATTTAGTTAATAAAATTGCTGAGATAGGTAAATAACTTGCCGAATATTCTGATCTGGTGAATGGTTTCAATTACACAGCGTCTCACAATAATATTGATTTTAATTCCAAGTCAGGTGATATTTCTAAACCAGGAGGGTTATCTCAAGGTATTTTTTATCATATTATGAGTAAATTGATTCATTCAAGCCTTATAATTGAGGCTAAAAAAGACAGTTTAAATAGTCTTTTTCAGAAAGGGGCAGCTATAGCAAAGCAATTGCAAGATATGCACACAAACGAATATACTCAATTTACATCCAAAGTTGCCGAATTTTCTTCTACGGTTTCTAAATTTAAGGGTGGTTAATTAATTTATCAATATAAATTTATTTGTTGTATAACATTTAATCTTAAGCTTAATGTTTATTGTTATAGTATAGGAAAAATCAATAAATAGTCTTGAAATCATTACTAGAAGAAAAAACTTTTTTGGTATTTCATTTAACTACGCTGATATTTTAATGATTTAAATAGTCTATGTAAGTAGCTTTTGTAACACTGTTTTTATCTCCTCCTTTCACCGCCAGTTTTACCATTTTGTTACCTTTAATTAAACAGTATGTTTTGTTAGATATATAGTAACTTCTGTTTCCCCGATGTTCTAATTTAAATTGCCCTAATGCGTTACCTAGTAAATGATCAGGTAGTTTTATATCTGTAACTATACTATCCGTATCCGTGTAATATAGCTTTCCTCCTGGGTTTAAAATATCTAATTTAACCTTTTGCATATATATTCTTGCCTAAGCTAATATAGCGGAAGCAGTAGATATAGATATATTATCTACTGTACCTAATTTGAACTCAGTCTTTAATCAAGAGATATCAGTTTCAACTGTTTTTACGAATTTTTCACTAAGTGGATAGTAAGATAACAACACAAGATTACTTCCTAAAATTATTTCTCCCTGTATTTCACAAGCTGTAATTATTTCTTTATATTTCTCTGAATTTACGGACAAGATTTCGGTTAACAAGCATTCTGGTCTCAGACCTAACCTACCTATTAAAGAATTTAAGAGATATTTATTATATAGTTTTAGGTGGATTTATTATATGGTTTTGTTACTTTTGAGTTCATTTGATTCGTTTATTAACTAGTTTGCTAGTAAAAAAAAGTTCATACTTCTATCTTAGATTATAGGCTAGCCTCTGCATTTAAGTTAATTTATCTTATATAGAGAGTAGAAAAGTTAGGCATGGGAGGGCACAAAAGGAATTACAGGTTACGATCGTGTAATCGGAGGTATTCACCAATTTCGCCTGGAGGGGCGGAAAAGAACACAAAAAATAACATTTGTCATACTATATAGACACCGTATTATTAGTGTAATAGAAAAACGTCAAAATAATAAAGATAGAGATAAGAAAGTATCCTCCTGTATAAGTGTCTCGCCTAAATATGGGAAAGTGGGCTGGTGTATACTCCGCTAAATAAATGTATATTATTTAATATACAAAGTACCCTAGTAATGTTTGCAATATGAAATGTAATTTTTCACCATTTTAGCGAGCGAAAGAAATATGTTCTTTTGTTTGATTTTTGAAATGGTGGAAAGTATATAAAGGAACTATTCCGGATTTATAGCTGTATACCAAAGAGATTAATAAATTAGAAAGATAAGACCTTAAAGGCTCTTTTATGTAATCTTTGTTGTTTTTTAATTATCACTAAATGAGGCGAAAACTCTGTTTTATTGAAAAAAAAAAGCGGAGCCGCTCGTTATAATTAAAAAAATAAGATTATGTAAACTGACCAGACTCTTGCTAGTGACAAGATCTAAAGTTCATAAACTCTTAGAGAAATTAAGTAATAAACGAAGTGAATTGAAATATCTTACTAACTTCAGGAAAATAAATCAAACGAGATTCTATAATTAGTGGGAACGAAAGTAGAAATGCCTTAAATAAGAATATTATATATAAGTAAAATGGATTTCTGATCTGTTTGAATATAGGGGAACCTTCCTCTAAGGCTAAATATGGTATATAAGCGTTAGAATTAAGTACCGTGAGGGAAAATAATGAAAGAGTAGTTTTATAAGCAGCTTGAGTTAAATCTTAAAAAGTAAACGAAAGCGTACCTTTTGCATAATGGGTCAGCAAGTTAATATTAGATGCGAGCATTAGAAGAAATTCGTGCGTAGGGAAAACAATCATGAAATAATGAATTAGTATCTAAAATTAGACCCGAAGCCTAGTGATCTTACCATGGTCAGGGTTATAAAAGCCCGAACGGCCTATCGTTGCATAGATATCCGAAGAACTGTGGTAAGTTGGTGAAAGATAAAACTGACTAGGATAGCTGGTTTTCCGCGAAACCTATCTAAGTAGGTAATTCAATTAAGATCATAGCAGGTACATACTTACCTCTCAGGCTAAAGCGAGCGGTGTTACCGTTTTAATTGCTTTGCACACATCGGGGGATCGGAAGATTTTATCGGTGAGAAGGTGTGATCGGAAGGGCAATGATTACTATTGAATAATCGGACATAGTGCGATAAGGTTGTATGTCTAAAGGGAAACAGCCCTAAACAAGAACTAATAAGGTTCCAAAATTATTATTAAGTGAAATTAAGGAAGTTATTATTAAATACGTCCAGGGAATAGGCTTAGAAGCGGCCATTTTTTGAAGATCTCGTAACAGAGCACTGGTTTAGTTTTACCGGAAAAAGAATATTTTTCCGGTAAATAATTTTAGTTAATAGCGCCGAAAATATAACGGATCTAAATAATATACCGAGAACTTGTCCTTATTTCTTAATATATTTTATACAACAGCTTTGGAGATAGTGACCATTTTTTTTTATTAAAAAAAAAGGGGGCGCTTTATACTGTTTATGTATTATAAATAAGGGGTAGCGGAACGTTGGGCTAATCTTAGATTTTTTCTTATCAAGAAAAAAAATTAGATCACCCAAGTGATAATGCTGGCATGAGTAACGAAAAAGGGATTGGAACCTGAAAATTCCTTTTCCCTCGCCTTAAGCTTATGGTATTCGATTAAAGTAACGGCCTTTAAGTTTACAATCCTAAAGGATTAAACAATGAGAAAATTCTATCATATATTAAAAACCTTCATATTAACTAAGCGAACCTAAGGTTCGTTTGTCGCTTACCTTAAAAAAAGCAAAAGCTGATAAAGATGATATGTTTTTTAATGTAAGTGTAAAGTTACATAGCGGCCCTGACTTACTTTGTAGGCAGGGCCGTTTAGTTAAAAGTGAAAAAGGTTCTGGAAAAAGATATATGTTTATGAGAAGCATACCTTAATACGTTTGCTTTCATAAATTATAGATACCGTACCTAGGTACTATGAAGTAAGCTAGTAGAGTATACGAAGGCGTTGAGCTAACAATCATTAAGGAACTCGGCAAACTAACTCACGTAACTTCGGGATAAGGAGGGCCATTCCTCCTGATTAATATCAGGTAAAGAAGAGGAGGCATAGAATGGTGTTGTACGACTGTTTAATTAAAACAAAGCACTTTGCGTAAGATGTAAAATCAAAGTATTGAGTGTGATGTCTGCCCTATGTCGGCTGGTTAACGGATTTGCTTAATTGACTAAAATAAGTTAGGCTTTGAAGGAACCCCCGATCAATGGCGGCCTTACCTATAAGGGTCTTAAGGTAGCGGAATACCCTGGCCGTTAAATGCGGTCTTGCATGAATGATTTCACGATACAACAGCTGTCTCAATGATTGGCTCAGTGAAATTGTAATAGCAGTGCAGATACTGCTTACCTCTAGGTAGACGAGAAGACCCTATGCAGCTTTACTGTTACTATTTATTGGATATGATTTAACTAGTTTGAGCGAATAAGGTAGTTGGTAAGATACAATTGAAACACCTTTACTTAGTTTGTCATATAAGTAGAAGAGGTTTGTACTATATATGGAACGTTGTTCCATCTTAGCAAAATAAGGTAGTTTTTCCGTAACACTGGGTAAAACTAGTACCGGATAAAACATCTTTACTCGGTAGAAGGATTAATCTGACTACGAGGCAAATTTGGATGAAACTTATCTACAAGCTGATTTTATAACTTATCCTAATAGAAATAAAGGATCATAACAGGTCCGGGAGACAGTTGATAGTAGACGGTTTATGCGGGGCACAGATCCCATAAAGAGTATCTGGGAATGTCCAAAGTTAATTTCGTAAAATTGTACGCTTCGCGCTGCAATTAAGCATTAAAGATAAAAAACTTAAATGTTTTTTATCATTATTAATGTTTTTATTTTTAATTTGTTATTAGTCAATAGTAAACGAATCTAACCGGGAGATACAAGTCTTTCGTTACTTCGTTGTCTTATATGGCTAATCCATCTACATTATCTATTAGATTAGAATTATTTTTTTTTAAGTAAGATTTTGACTATATGGAAAATAGATGTAAAAAAAACACTAATTAATTGTTTTGTTTTTAGTTTTTTTATATGTATGCTGGGCTATAAACGCTTAAGATACTTATAAATTGATTTTTATTTTTACTTGTAAAGTTTAATGGCTTAATCTTGCTTTACTGTTTGACATACAAGTCTTACAGTCGCGTAAGCGGGGCATATGATCACAAGATGCAGAAAGGAAAGGTCTTGGATTTTTGAAAAAGCTACGCTAGGGATTAACTGTTAGTCCTCCAGTGTTAAACTTTGTTTATTAATAAAGTTTAATTATTGGTATATAAATTGGGTAAATTTCAAGTAAAACTACCGGCTTAAACCGGTTGTTTATTTGAAGCGAAGCTTTTTTTAGGCTTACTGTAAACTGAAGCGAACGAGGCTATAAAAATAATCTTTTTCGCTTACTTAGTTACATTAACGATTTTTTACCTGCGCTTTGCGAAGCGCTTCTGTTTTTTTTTTCAAGAGAGAGAGAAACGCTAAAAGGTAAAAAAGATCAAAAAAAAGAACGTTCAAAGACTAGAAGGTGAGTTAAGCTAACAATAACCCTTTTACCAACGCCCAACTTCTATACAAAACTATATATAATAATATTTACCGGTATACCGGTATAACTCATTTGCCTTTAGGGGGCATACAAGAAATACTTTTTATTGCCCCTTCTGCTATGCAGGTTCGTTTAATATTTAACCAGATAAAGGAAGAAACTTGTTTGTTAATTCCTTTTAAGGGTTGAAAAGTAGAATTTTTATTGTAATAGATTAATAATCTATCCATACAAGTTTCTTCTTTTCTGTTAAACAGAAGTTTAATTTGGGACATTTTACACAAAACCTAGGTTTTTGTATTTATGCAAAAAAAAAATGTTTTTTTTCGGTAACCTGATTACTGTTGTTTTTATAGGGGTAATCCCGTAATCTAAAATTTTAATGACACAATTTAATAGCACACTATGAAATAATAAGGCAACAACTAGTAAAAGATACAATCACATATTTTACACAACAAAACGTAGCAATAGTGATAAATCTTTAGAAGGTTCGCTTTTAGCGCAAAGCGCTAAACTTCCAAAAATAGTAGGAGATATTAGACATTATCCTCCTGCAAACAAAGAATGAAGAAACAGTATATATGCTTATAACAAAAATACTTTGAAATCTTTACCTGCTTTAGATAAAATGGCTAATAAAACAATTAAAAGTTATTTTAGCTTAAGCAACAATAAAAAATTGGCAAGAAGTAAACGTATGCGTAATTTGATTAGACGTAGTACAGTTAAAAGATTGTTTGTAAGTAGACCAGAAATTAAACAAACTAGTGATAAAGTTAATATTACAGTTTACACTTTTGATAGAGAAAAACAATTTTTACTAAGAAAAATGTATTTTTATAATAGAAATATGCGTTTAGATAAAGATATCTACTTATACAAATTATGATTAGATAAAAATTTATCGGCATTTAAAAAAACTTTTAATCAAACAAAGTCTGTAATAATGCTAAAAAACAATAAAAAAAATAGCATACAAAATCGTCTAAGAACGAACCGTAATAAAAGAAATAAAACATACATACATAACATTTTACTAAAAAGATGGGCGTCCGGAATAAATGGAGAAAAAAAAACACTATCTATACAAAGTAAGCCTAATTTGTTACATGGGACAACCAGCCTTGCTTTGCAGGCAAGACAACTTCTGTTAATCAAACGTAATTTATTTAGATCTTTAAAACAACGTAATTTAGTTAGATTTTTAAAAAAAAGAGAAATGAAAAAAGGATTTAAACGAATAAACATACAAACGGTATTTTCAGGGTTAAATGGCGGTCATAGTTTATCACAAGCACAAAACGTTAAAACTCTAGCCTTCAAAAATTACTTTGGTAAAAAGGTATCTAGAAAAATATTATTTAAATTACGTAATAAACATAATATCTTTAATATCAAACAAAAAATGAAAAAACTAAATAGTTCACGGTTTGGTAAGATTCGTCTTCCCTATTCCAATCTTAAATTCAAAAATGAAATAAAATTTTTTTCTTTCAAATTGGTTTCTGAATTAAAATATATACGTAAACTTTTTTATTTTTATTTTATCAAATATATACTGTCTCTACTACAAATTAAAATAAAAATTTCACGGGCTAGTACGCGTACAAGCCAAAATATGCCAGTTCGGGATAGACTAGCTAATAATAGTCAATTAAGTTATATATTTACAGTGTTTGAAGATATCAAAGATGAAAATAATAATAAAACGATTAGGCTAGCCTCTAAAATTAATAAAGAGAAAAAAAATATTAAAGTTATAAATAGATATTCTTATGATAAGTTAAGAAGTATTGAATTATTAAATTTAGAATTATTAAATTTCTTAAGATTAACATTGGCTGAAGGGGGGGCTAACGGACAGCTAACAAAAACAAGCGAGGCTAAACTTCCTTTGGTTTACTCATTAGCTAAAAACCTCGCTAACAAAGAAAAAATTGATTCTTTATATAAAATTTTTGAAAGAAATTACTTTTTAACATTTTTATCTAGATTTTTTAAAAAAGAATTTTTATATATAAATTACTATAGTAAGTTTTTAATAAACCAACTGAAATTCGGTAAACTCTTGCCTGGTTTGAAGCTTTTAATGAGTAAGATTTATTCTAAAAAAGTAGAATTAAATTTAGTTAATTTAAAATATTCACATTTAAATAGTGATATTTATACAGAATCTATAGCAACTAAATTAAAAAAAAAAGTAGGTTTACTAAGAGTATTAAGATGATCTTTAAAATTAGCAAGATTACCTTATAAATATATTTCTAACAACAATGCAGCTAATCTTAATAAGTTACAAACTTTAAGTATTTATAATTCATTAGATGTAAATAGCGAGCTTGGCTCGTTAGAGGCTAGCCCTAAAAAACAAAATAAATCTATCATCAGCCTGGCCAGAGCAGGAGAAAAGAACTTTGAGTTTGCCAATTCTCTAACTTTTGGTTCATCTGAAGATAGACTGCATGTAGTTTTAAATAAATTATATCCTAATTCGCTAGCCCATAGCTTTTCAAAAGATTCTTCTTTTAATAATGATGCTGAGGGTTTAAACACAAATTCAAACGGACCTGCTTTAGCTGGTCCGCTAGCTAAAAGTATGAGTGTTTTAAATACTATTAGATATAAATGAGTATCTGGTGTTAGATTAGAAGCAGCAGGTAGATTAACTAGACGTTATACTGCAGCAAGATCTGTATTTAAATTTAGATACAAAGGTAGCTTAAAGAATATAGACTATTCTTTAAAAACAGATATTACAAAGAAAAATATTTCAACTGTCATGTTAAGAAATTATGTTAAACCTAATTCACAATATTCTTTCACTAAATCCAAAAGACGTATAGGAGCTTTTGGTTTAAAAGCATGAATAAGTAGTTATTAAACTCGAAAAATTCGCAGATTCATTCGCTCCATAATATTATATATAGTTAAGTTAGATGAAGAAATAGTCTGACCCACTTTGTGAAAAGTGGAAATAAAAGATAAAAAGCTTTTATGATAACAGAAATGAACAGGCTAATTGCGCCAGAGAGTTCAAATTGGGTGCGCAGTTTGGCACCTCGATGTCGGCTTAGCTCATCCACATGAATGCAAGAGTCATGAAGGGTACGGCTGTTCGTCGATTAAAGAGCTACACGAGCTGGGTTAAATACGTCGTGAGACAGTATGGTTTCTATCTTCTAGAGGAAATAAGAGTAAAATAAGGATAGCCCCTTCGTACGAAAGGAGTTGGGTATGTTAACCTCTGGTTTACCTGTTGTTTATGTGCCCAATATTAACTTTATTAGTAACAATTTAATTATCGATTTGGTTGCTAGATATTAATCAGACCAATAGTAATTTTATTGCTGAAAATTTTGAAATATAAACATTACATGTTTTTTGGTTTGCGGCAACGCTAGCCATATTATATGTTTGTTTATATAGGGATGTTACTTTCACTTAAGTAAATTTATAGCATAGGCATGGCAGGAAAGCTATGTTAGTCAAAGATAAGCGCTGAAAGCATATAGGCAGGAAACTTACCTTTAGATACTCAGTAGTAAAGTAGTTTAACACTACTAAGGATAATTGTCCATATATTTATTTGAAATAAATAAATGATAGGCTTTAGCTGAACAGATTTTGATGTCTTTAGGTATAAAGTACTAATTTTACCCTTTGTATTTATTAAGAGAATTGTAAAAAAAGATCTTAATGTTTATACATAAATACACTAATTGTTATACTTATTGCAAATGTTTTTTACAATTGGAACCCGGAAGTCTTTTTCTCCTGCTCAGGCAAGCCGGTCTGAATATATTTTAACGAGTTTTGTTTTAGTAGCATTATAGGCTAGCCTTTTTTTTAAGTAAAAATAAGAAAAACAATTAACGTTTATCTATTCTGTTATAAAGGCTAGCTTTTAACCTTTAGGGGTATGTCGTGCTCTTGCCTTACTAGGTAGAACAAGCAAAGGAATTAAATTATAAGATTAGCCGGTAAATCATTAAGGCCTGGTTAGCATAAAAGTAATGCACCCGTTTTGTAATCGGTAGAAGTAAGTGCGATACTTACACTGGGCTATTTTTTTTTATAAAAAAAGTTAAACACTATTTTGAAAGCTAGCCCGTAAGAACAGTTAAAAAGAAGTAATATTAAATAGGGTCATTAGTTTAATTGGTAAAACGCCTTCTTGTCGAGAAGGTATTTCCGGATCGACGCCGGAACGACTCGATTATATACACTTTAAACCTAATTTCTAGGGTTATTTTTTATTTTTACTTAAAAAAAAAAGACTAGCCTTTGAAAAAGAAGACTGGCCTATATAGTAACTAGACAACCATCAAACTAAAGCTTGCTGGTTTAATTCTAGTTATGAAGCGTTTCTTGACTAAGTTTACGATTTTAAATCGTCTAATGGGCTTTAACGCCTTAAACTTGGTGCTTTATAATACAAAAATGCGGGTTGATGTAATAGTAACATAACTGGCTCATGCCCAGCATATAGAGGTTCAAATCCTTTGTCCGCACATAACAAAGATCTTTTTACCTTATCGGGCACATCCCGTTTCCTAATAAGGCTATAGCTTAATTGGTAAAGCAAGCTGCTCATGACAGCTGAGATGAGTGTTCGATTCATTCTGGCCTTAATTGCATTAACCATTTAACGAGCACTAAATGAACAGGACAAAAACAAACGTTCTTTCGTCTTTATAGCTAATGCAGAGGCTAACCTATAAATTAATAATAGACAAATAAAATCAAAAACCTAGTTTGTTTTCACTTTTATTGCCTTTCTTGTTTACCTTTTTAAGTTAAAGGCTAGCTTTTTTTTTTTAAGGAACAAAGGGGAGAAAAACATTATTAGTAGTCGCAAAACAAGTGAAGGTACATCTCCATTAAATTGGACAGTTGGAAAGGGAAGCTTTAAATATTTTTTTTTTCAGCTTTCGCTTTTTAATCTGAGGGCATGTAATTTCTATCTGTTGTACGCCCGTTATGTGTACTTTTCTCGTCCCATTTCTTTTTTTTGGGCTGCAAATAAAAAAAAGAGACGGAGGAAATTCTTTTTTATTTTAAAGGCTAAGCGAAACGAACCAAAGTTCGCTGTTCTTTTTTTTTATTATAAAAAAACATAAAATATTACAAATAATATTTATTATGTAATACATATTAGATTTCAGAAGAGAAATTTTCTGATTATATTGAGTTTGATGATGGCTCTGAATGAACGCTATCCAAATGCTTGACACATGCTAATCGAACGTCAAAATTATTTTTAAGGGCTGTAAAAATGTCCGAATTATTTTGAAGTGGTGTACAGGTGAGTAAATGATTTTTCAGCTACCTTGAAGTAAGGCAAATAAATACCTTATGATATATAAAAGGAACATTAGAAAACTTTAACTGGTTTTCGTTTCGCTTTAAGATGCTTTTAATCTCGGGAAAGTAGTAGTTAAGGTAATTGCTTAACCAGCGTAAAGCCCGTAGTCGTGACTGAGAGGTCGATCGACCACATTGGGTCTGAAAAAACCCCAATACGGATAGTACAGCAGTGAGGAATATTGGTCAATAGCCTAACGGCTGAACCAGCAACTTGGGAGAACGTGGTATACGTCTTATCCTAACAGGATTCGCGTATATCTATGGTTTATCCAACTAAACTTCTAGATAGAATACTGATAATGACAATTTTCTATCTATGTGTCTTGACTAACACACGTGCCAGCAGTCGCGGTAAGACGGGAAAGACTAGTGTTATTCATCTTTAATAGGTTTAAAGGGTACCTAGACGGTGGATCTTGCCCCTAAAAGGAACGGGTCTACTAGAGTTTTATGGAAGAGGTCAGATTTAGTATTAACGGTGGAGAGATGAAATTCTTTGATACTGTTAGGCACTGGTAACGGCGAAGGCGATCCTCTAAGTAAAAACTGACGTTGAGGGACGAAGGCTTGGGTAGCAAACAGGATTAGATACCCTAATAGTCCAGGCAGAGAATGATGAGTGCCATAGGTTAGATTTAATTTGATCTATAAATGAAAGTGGAAGCACTCCACCTCAAGAGTAATGTGGCAACGCAGGAACTGAAATCATTAGACCGTGTCTGAAACCAGTAGTGAAGTATGTTATTTAATTCGATGGTCCTCGAAAAACCTTACCACAATTTGTATATTATTAAATTATTACAAGTGTTGCACGGCTGTCTTCAGTTGATGTCGTGAGATGCAGGTTAGCTCCATAAATCAACGTAAACCCTTGCTTTATTTTTTATATATAGCAGTTCTCTAATACATCGGATAAGATAACAGGGACCAAGACAAGTCATCATGACCTTAATATTGTGGGCTATAGACGTGCCACGTACACCTAGACAAAGGGATGCAAAGATGCGAATAGCGAGCTAACCCCCAAAATAGGTTATAATATGAATTGTAGTCTGAAACTCGACTGCATGAATAAGGAATTACTAGTAATCGTGAATCACCACGTCACGGTGAATTTTATCTCAGATAGGTACTAACCACTCGTCAGGCGCTGAAAGGAGTATGTGCAATAAGTTTGGTTACTGCTAGCTTTTAATAGGGAAGAGATTTCTATATGTTAGCAAATAATCTTCGTATGCGTGACTTTGATTGGTGTTAAGTCGAAATACGGTTCGTGTAGTGGAAATTGCACGGGATTGATTAATATTAAAAATACACAAAAAAAAAGGAAGGTTCCGTTTGTGGGTATGACGGGTTGAACTGTAAATTCAATAGCTATGGCTGTCAAAGGTTCAAGTCCTTTTCTTCCTAAAAAGAAAATTATACCAGCCTTGCCTGCAAAGCAAGGCAGGCAAGAAAACTTTATTGAATGCCCATATTTTCTTTAATTACTTTTCTTTATGTAGGCTAAAACTTTGTTTTTTAAATAGTTAGTAATACACAAGGAACGAAGTTTGCTAGATATTTAAAGCTTTTTTAGTTGAACCTATTACCGTACATTCTCTTTTTTAGATCATTTTATTTAGAAATAAAAGAAACTATTTTTAGATTGAAAAATAAAAGTTATTTTTTAATTTATAACAATCATACAGAAAATGTTTGTTTGGTTAAGCACTGACCTACGGTCTTTATGAAGAAAACTAATTTATCTTTGTTAAGCTAAATTACTCTAAAAAAATTTTTTTTTATTTTTTACCAGTATAATATAGAAATGATACAAGCAGCAAAAATTATTGGAACAGGTATGGCTACAACAGGATTAATAGGAGCAGGAATAGGAATCGGTGTAGTGTTCGGTGCATTAATATTAGGTGTAGCTAGAAACCCTTCACTTAGAGGTCAACTATTTTCATACGCAATCTTAGGATTCGCTTTTGCTGAAGCAACTGGATTATTCGCTCTTATGATGGCTTTCTTATTATTATACGTAGCCTAATAATTAAGGACAAAACGATAAATTTAAAGGCTAGCCTTTAAATGTTAGATAATCAAAAGATGATGTTTAATGAAGACTTTTTTTTAGGAAGTCATTGGCTCTATATTAGAGAGAGAAACTTGAACTAGTGTAGAGTAACTTTTCCTAAAAAAGCCTTCATAGCTCAACGGTAGAGCGAAATACTGTTAATATTTTTATAGATGTTCGATTCATCTTGGGGGCTCTAATTATACAGTAAAGTTGTATTTATTCAACTATATCTGTATTAACTATAGAGGCTAGCTTTTTAGATAAGCATATTATTATTACAATTTAACCGGCATAGGGTTTGAATTTATTGTTTTTGCCTTGCTTGTTTTGCTAGCCAGAGTATTATATAAATTAATGCAGACGAAAAAGAACGCAAAAACAAAACTTGCCCTAGTTTTTTTAACAAGAGTTTTAAAAATTAGGTAATCGAAAAAGCGGGTAACAATAAAAACTTAATGAATATATATTAGGCAAAAATAACTAATAAAAATCCAAGCGGACCGGCTAAAGCAGGTCTATTCTTTTTTTTTTTAAGTAAAGCAAGCTCATGATTTATATAATAAGTTGGAGATTTCGTTCTTTTTAGAGTTTTGTCATTATGTAGTAATAAAGGGGGACATAGTTTAATTGGTAAAACTGCGATTTTGCGTATCGTTATTTCAGGATCGAGTCCTGATGTCTCCATAGTTTTAATTACTTATTTTTAACTAGTTTTATCCTGCTTTTGCTCTTACTATGTACAGCAGTCAAAGTAACTAAAGAATTAACCCTTATGTTTGAGGGTTTTGACTTGTTAAAAGCTATTTGCTTTTACTTAGAGGCTAGCCTTTTAGGTTAGTGAGCGAAGCTTCGTCAGTCAAACATATAAACGTATATAGTTAAATACTGCTCGAGAAGCTCAATTGGTAGAGCGGAACACTGAAGATGTTTAGGCTATAAGTTCAAGTCTTATCTCGAGCACTGTAAAACATTTATTTATTTTTTACCGTCATCCGGGCTATTTTAGCTATGATTCGTGCTAGTTGCATGTGATTTTTTCAACTTTTGCTCAGTTTCAGTTATCTTATTTATCGTTTCTTCTCGTTTCGTTTCGTGCTCTTGCCTAACAAAGTAAGTGCTTTTGCACTTACTAGGTAGAGCAAGCAAGAAGGCAAAAGCAATAAGACAAGCAAAAAAAAAATAAAAGGTAATGATGGAATTGGTAGACATGAATAGCTTAGGACTATTTGATTTTTTAATTTTATCCGTTCAAGTCGGATTTACCTTAATATAAAGGCCAGCCCTTATGTACTGGTTAGTGCTTATTTATAATTACTTAGCTAATAATTTAAACCGTTTTTCGCTTTTTTACGATTTACTTTTTAGACTAGTAGCTCACAAAATCCTATGTATAGGATTAAGTATATGTTTTACTAGTCCTCTTAAACTAAATTTATATGTTGTTGACTAATTGGTAAGTCATAAATTTTTGGTATTTACTAATGAGTGTTCGAATCACTCCAACATAAAACGTAGGTAACTAGTTGACGATAACTTAGTTTATTGCCGATTTAACAAAGTTTAAAGGCTAGTCTCTATAATGGGTGCAAAGCGAAAACTAAGGAAAATATAGTTTTCTTGCCTTGCATTCTTTTGCAAGGAATGCTCCAGCACTAGGTTAACTTTCATCGAGCTAGCGCAATCTTACCTTGCGCTATCTTAACTAAAATTATGACATAAAGCCGTGCATTACCTAAAGGTGGATATAGTTCAATAGGTAGAACAACTGTATGTGGCACAGTAAGTTCCCTGTTCAATTCAGGGTATCCTCCCTATTTGCTGTGTTTTTAGGTTATACTTTTATTGGTATGTAAAAGCGTGTTACTTTATGCGGATTATAATATCAAGCCCGAGTAGTTCAACTGGTTAGAACATTAATTTCATGCATTAATAATGAGAATTCGAGTTTCTCCTCTGGCTAATAACTAGCTAATATATGGGATTCACTTATTATAAACACCTAACCGAAACAATAACAAATATATAGAGGTGCTGGTGCATTCCTTGCAAAAGAATGCAAAGCAAGAAAATGTTAGTATTTGTACACCACTAACAGTTTGGATATAAACCTGTTATTATTTAACTTGAAAAAACAAAATTTCCTCCGCTATATTAATCATATATACGTTTTAGGTGTTTGTTTATATATCTATATTAGAGTTAACAATTAGATAATCATTTATGCAAAAGAGAGTATAGTTTAATGGTAAAATAAGAAGCTTCAAACTTTGAGTTCTTGGTTCAAATCCGAGTGGTCTCATTAGTAAAATTAATATATAAAGTAATTTTATTGCGCTAACGCTATAAAGTCGATACAATCTCCTTAAATATAAAGGCTAGCCCTAAAAAACTTAGAGGGCTGAATGAATTATGTTTTCTATAGTTTATGTTTTTTTATAATAAAAAAAAAGAACAGCGAACTTTGGTTCGTTTCGCTTAGCCCTTAACAACGAACAAACAGGCGATTGTTTTTCAATAAAGAAAAAAAAACGGTCCAATTAGAAACGCATTAATTAAATGGTATAATATTGTGCTACGGACACAAATTTACAGGTTCAAGTCTTGTATGCGTTGAGATAGGAATTGAACTTACAAACTGACGGACCCTGTAAGATTCGTCATCAAAACTAATAAGTTACGTTAGCTTATTATATTTGTTATTCATAATGATTTTTTTTGTTAGTGTTTTACCCCTACGCAAGCAAGAAAAAAAATGAGCTTTTTATATTTCTGTGTTCTTGCCTTAAAGTAAATGCTTTTGCTCTTTCTATGTATAGCAGGCAAAGCAGGCAAGAACACGAAACGAGATATAACTAAAAAGAATTAGCTCAATTGGTAGAGCAACCGTTTTACACACGGTAGGTTAAGTGTTCGAGCCACTTATTCTTTAATATATAAATTATATCACTAACTATTATGTTTTATTATTATGCAAGCAAGAAAAAAAGTGAATTTTTTATAGCGTAGCTAGTAAGTGCTAACCAATACCACAAGTAAAGTTTGGTTAATTAATAAATACTTTAGAGGCTAGCCTTTAAAGTTTTCATATTTAAATAAATTTTTATATTTTGACCTACACGCTAAATAAACTACAGCTAGCCTTGATAACTTGCTTTTGGTTTTTAGAGGCTAGCCTATAAACCTATTTATTCTATTTTATAGCTAATTTAACTAATATTTTTTATTTTATTTAAAGGCTAGTCTCTAAAATAAAGATATTAGTTTTTAATGCACGATAATAGGCACTAAAAGTTTCTATAAAATATCACCCGTACAGATTATATATAATGCTTAGGCAAACAAAACTTTTCTTTTTTATCGAAAGAAAAACAAAAAAAGATGCGTTTTTTCGTATGTGCTTAATCTTAACTATATTTATAATATATTTAATTAAAATGACAATAAAAACAATTGAAATTTCAACAAATATCACACAAGGTCATAACACTAGTCCTCTAGACCAATTTGCCATTAGAAACTTACTAAGTTTAGACGCACCAGTATTAGGAGATGCTAATATTTCTTTAACAAACATGGGATTATATTTAACTATATCAGCTTTTATTATTATAACTTTATATTTAATCAGTAATAATTATAATAAAATTGTATCAAACAATTGAAGTGCAAGCCAAGAGTCTATTTATGCTACAGTGCATAGTATAGTTATAAATCAAATAAATGAAAAAAAAGGTCAAATGTATTTTCCTTTTATTTTTACTTTATTTCTTTTTATTTTATGTAACAATTTAATAGGAATGGTTCCATACAGTTTTGCTTCTACTAGCCATTTTGTATTTACTTTCTCATTAAGTTTCACAATAGTTTTAGGTGCAACAATTCTAGGATTCATATATCATAATTTAAAATTTTTCTCTTTATTTGTACCTTCAGGTTGTCCATTGGGTTTATTAGCTTTATTAGTTTTAATAGAGTTCATTTCATATTTAGCTAGAAACGTATCATTAGGGTTAAGATTAGCAGCTAACATACTTTCAGGTCATATGCTTTTAAACATTCTAAGTGGTTTCACATACAATATAATGAACTCAGGATTTTTATTTTTCTTTGTAGCTCTTTTACCTTTAATGTTTATTATGGCATTTTCAGGTCTAGAACTAGGTATCGCATTCATTCAAGCACAAGTTTTTGTAGTATTAAGTTGTTCTTACATTAAAGATGCTTTAGAATTACATTAATATTAAAGCAGTTTTACTTAATTTTTCTTAAGCTAAAGTCATAATGGAGCATAAGGTTGCCTTATTATTATTCAAAAATAATGTATAACTAAAAAAAAAAAATAAAAAGGATCAACTATATAGGTAAGCTTATAAAAATTTAAATATTTTTAGGAGAAAAGTTCGAATCTTTAAGATCTAAACCTAAACATAATTTTCAAGGAAAAACCTTGAATTTAGGTTAACAGCTAACAAATTTACATTTACTTCAGCCTGTTATAATCAGACAGTTCCGAGTATTTTGGGCTATGTTATAAATTTAGGACATAATTACATACATATAAATAAAAAGACAATGAATTTATCACTAATACTTTTTTTAATAGGAGTTCTAGGATTTGTTTTAAATAGAAAAAACATAATCTTAATGCTAATTTCAATAGAAATTATGCTATTAGCTATTACTTTCCTAATATTAGTAAGTTCAGCTAGCTTTGACGATATCTTAGGCCAAACCTACGCTATTTATATAATATCTATAGCTGGAGCAGAATCTGCCATAGGTTTAGGTATTCTAGTTGCTTTTTATAGATTAAGAGGATCAATAGCAATAGAATATAAATAATGTATCTAGCCATAATAGTTTTACCCTTATTAGGATCAATAGTTTCCGGTTTTTTTGGTAGAAAAGTCGGAGTTAGCGGAGCACAAATAATTACAACAAGTTGCGTAATATTAACAACAATTTTCTCTATAATAACTTTTTTCGAGGTAGGATTAAACAATATACCAGTATCAATACAATTATTTAAATGAATTGACTCAGAATCACTTAACGTATTTTGAGGTTTTAATTTTGACTCATTAACAGTATCTATGTTAATACCTGTATTAATAGTTTCTTCTTTAGTACATTTATATTCAGTAGGTTATATGAGTCACGATCCCCACAATCAAAGATTTTTCAGCTATTTAAGTTTATTCACTTTTATGATGATTATTCTTGTAACAGCTAATAATTTTTTACTTATGTTCGTAGGTTGAGAAGGTAGAAATACATGCCTTAAATGATATAACGGATCAAAAGGGAAAAAACGTATAGTTCGTTCCCTTTCCTCTAACTATAAATATTTTAATCAAATAATGAAAACAAACTTTCCGGGGTTAAATATATCCAGTTCTGCTTTTAAGAAATTTAACTATCAATGTAAAACGAATAAAACTTTTTTTCAACTTTATTCTAAACATGCTATTTTTAAACGAGATTTTCATGTCAAAACCAATAATATATCTAGATTAAAATCTGATTTGAGAATAGGACCACATAATTTAGATGTGATTTCTGTATTAGTTGGTTCTATTTTAGGTGACAGTCATTTAGAAAAAAGAAAGATGGGTCTCGGTACTAGAGTAATATTTGAACAATGTAATCGTAATGTAGAATATATCATGTGGTTTCATGAGTTTTTTTCCACTAGGGGTTATTGTAGTACAGATAAACCTAAATTGATTACAAGAATAAAAAAGCATAACAAGGTTTTTTATCAATATAGAGTTTCGAGTTATACTTTTACTAGTTTAAATTGATTACATGAGATGTTTTACACAGAAATTAATTCACATACTGTTAAAATAATACCCCAAAACTTGACAGAATACTTAACACCTTTAGCTTTAGCTATTTGATTCATGGATGATGGTAGTAAAATAAACAAAACAGTTAGAATAGCGACAAACTGTTTTCAATCATCTGATTTGAAATTTTTGTGTAAATTATTAAAGGATAAGTATGATTTGAATGCTAGCATTCAAAAAAGTGGAAAAGATAAAGGTAACATTTTGTATATAAAAACAAATAGTTTAACTAAATTTATTAATTTAGTTAAGCCGCACATGTTACCGTCTATGTATTATAAATTAGAATTATAGTTATTATATCATAGTGAGAGGTTTAACGAATGAAGTTCGTTATGTTTAATTAATCTATACAGAGAATAAACATAAAATATGCCATCTATAACCTTATATAAAGGTTAGCATATTTATAATCTCCCGCGACATTTTTGAAAACGGTCAACCAAATAAAGTTAATTTAGAGACCGTCGGTTATGTATATAATCGCTATCGACTAGTTCAAGAATGGGTGTCTGAAATGATGCTTAATGTATAGTCAGAATCTTCAGAATATAATTTTCTGCCAGGGCTTTATGTAAAATCCTTTTTGGTTGTAAAGTACAGGAAAATAAAGAGTAACTTTATCTATTTTAAAAAGCGTAGGTAATATAATTTTGCGCGTTATGTTTTGAATAGATATTCTTTATATTTAAGATTTGGTGGGTATTTGTTCCTATCTTTTAGTAAGTTTCTGATTTACTAGAATAGCAGCAAATCAAAGTTCCTTATCTGCCTTACTAACTAATAGAGTAGGGGATTGTTTTTTAACTATAGGTATGTTTGCTTTACTGTGATCTTTTGGTAACATAGATTACGCTACTGTATTTTCATTAGCTCCCTTTATGAGTGAAAACATTGTTACTATTATAGGAATTTGTCTATTAATTGGTGCTATGGCTAAAAGTTCTCAAGTTGGTTTACATGTTTGATTACCTATGGCCATGGAAGGGCCTACTCCCGTTTCTGCATTAATACACGCAGCCACTATGGTTACAGCGGGTGTATATTTACTAATGCGTTGTTCACCCTTAATTGAATATAGCTCAACTGTACTAATATTATGTTTATGATTAGGTGCTATTACTACTGTATTTAGTTCTCTTGTAGGATTATTCCAACAAGACATTAAAAAAGTTATAGCTTATTCAACTATGAGTCAATTAGGTATGATGGTTATTGCTGTAGGTTTATCATCTTATAATATTGCTTTATTTCACTTAGTGAACCATGCTTTTTATAAAGCGCTTCTTTTCTTAGGAGCTGGTGCAGTTATTCATGCTGTAGCAGATAACCAAGACTTTAGAAAATATGGAGGTTTAAAACCATTTTTACCTTTAACTTACTCTGTTATGTTAATAGCTTCTCTTAGTTTAGTAGCCTTTCCTTTTATGACAGGTTTCTATTCTAAAGACTTTATACTAGAATCTGCATATGGACAGTTTTATTTTTCTAGTACAGTTGTTTATTTCATAGCTACTATAGGGGCTATGTTCACTACACTGTACTCAGTTAAAGTATTATACTTAACATTCTTAACTAATCCTGCAGGTCCACTGGTTAACTACAAAATAGCGCATGAAGGGGATATTTTTATGAGTTTACCTCTAATTATTTTAGCCTTTTTCTCTATTTTTTTTGGTTACGTAACTAAAGATATTTTTATTGGATTGGGTTCTGGATTTTTTGCAGACAACGGTTTATTTATCCACCCTTCACATGAAATATTATTAGATACTGAATTTGCTGTACCTACCTTATTCAAACTATTACCTTTAGTATTTACTGTTTCATTAACTATATTGGCCATAGTTTTATCAGAATTTTATCCTAAATTATTAATCTCTTTCAAACTTTCAAGATTAGGTTATAATATTTTTAGTTTCTTTAATCAACGTTTTTATATTGAATTGTTCTATAACAAATACATCACTGACGTTATACTTAAATTAGGAGGTCAAACTACTAAAGTTCTTGATAAAGGTTCTATAGAGTTATTGGGACCTTTTGGTTTAGAGAAAGGATTATTGTTTTTAAGTAATAAAATAGCTAGTTTAGACACAGGAGTTATAACATCTTATGCTTTATATATATTAATAGGTTTAATTTTTTACATATTGATTCCTTATTTAACTATAAACAATCTGTTAATTATAGTTATATTTGGTTTATTTAGTTTATTTTCTTATGATGCTGTTACCACGTCAGCAAAAAAAGAAAATAAATACAACTAATGTAAAATCTATTTTTTAAAGGTTAGCCTTTAAAAATATTGTTTAATTATTTTTAGCTAGGTAAATAATTAATTATTGACATGATTGACTGAAGATTTTCTGAGTATCAGCGTAAAAGGCCCGATTTTAATTCTCGTTTCCCTATAATTTTATATTACAGCTTATTATATAGTACAGCTAACTTAACATAGGATAAATTATTTGCAAATTTTGGACTCAGATTTTTTTGACACTTTGTTCTGAAAGAGTATATATAATTATATAATAAAAACTAAGGTGTAAGTTTTTTAGATTTTTTGGTTAATTTAAAGGACGGATTGGTCAAAGGTATGTGAAAATTTAATTTTTTTGTTTCTTATTTTATATCTCGCGGGTTTAAGAGATTAAACAATATTGAAATTTAACTGTTGAGGGTTATATAAAATAACTTGTTTACCTTTAGAGTCTACACTATTTAGTAAATCACTTTTAATGTGTTTTTTTATTATAAGGAGCTAGAGAACAAATTATTTGTTATACAACAAATAATAGGTTTGTTTTTTTTTAATTTAACCTAAAAGTTGAAAAAATATATCTAATTTTTCTTCTTTATTGTTATAACTATAGTTCCAACCATTGCCAGTAATAAAATTAGCGAAGTTATAATAAGAAAAATAAAAAGACCAGTGTATAGAATATTACCTATACTAGTTATATGTGAAGTTTCTACTAAAAGAGTATCTCAAGATTTACTGTTTACGTTTGCTATTTCAAGAGGGCTCCGTCCGATTAATGTATCATCAAATACTAACTTATTTATACTGACCTCTGAAGCTAAAATAATTGTATTGTATAATTTACTAAAACTATAATTTATATAACTAGCTATTATATCAAATACGTAGACAGAATAAGGTAAAGCTACATTAACAGAAAAATTAAAAGATAAAACAGCTATTACGGCCAAAGGTAAACTATTTTTACCTTCAGTTAGTAATTCACTTATTCTAACGTTTATTAACATTAAAATGAAAAGAAATAAGATTGATATTGCTCCTACATATACTAATAAGTAAGATAAACCTATGAAATATAAACCCAGCATCATTAAATATATTGATATACTAAAAAATAAACCAATCAGAAATAAAACTGAAAGTACAGGATTTTTAGTAATAATAACAGAAATACCGAAAAAGATACAGATTAAAGATAAAAAAAACAGAAATTCTGCTTTATACCCATTAGTTATAGATTCTTGTAAAAGATTAAAAGTTGTCATAATTTTAAATAAATATTGTCTGTCTTTTTTATATTATCTATTTTTTATATGTAGAGTAAACCCTTGCTATATATATATATATATATATTTATAATTTTTAAGTTAAATAACCTGGGGATATATCTTTTCTATCCCCCAAGCAAGGAATATAAAAAATATAATAATGCTAAAAGCATGAATTATTAAATATCACCAATATAGTATAAAAATACTATAAGCTAAGATGATGATATTAAGCGAAATGTAAAGGCTAGCCTTTAAAATAACTAACTATACAAAAACGTTATACCCATATTTCACTATTTTATAAGCCCAAGGTGTTCGAAACAAAAAGTTTTTTATGTTTTTTCTAGCTTGCAGAGGAGAATAACAAAGCGAAAAAACTTTGTTTCGATTGTATCCTTTACTGTATTAAAAGATTATTAAATACCCGAATACGTATTTATGAACCTCAGTAATATATAGAAATAAACAGAAATATTCAAACTACATCTACAAAATGTCAGTATAAAATACCAGATTCTAAACCTAAATGGTGATTTTCAGTAGAATGATATGCCAGTACACGTCATAATCCAACTGCTAAAAATGCTGTACCTATCATCACATGTAAACCATGGAAGCCAGTTCCAAAGTAAAAACAAGATCCAAATGTACCGTCACTGATGCTAAAAAAAGAAACTGAGTACTCCACAGCTTGGAAAGCTGTAAATATAAGAGCTAAAACAACTGTATACACTAAACCGTCTAAAGTTCCTTTTCTGTTACCTTGTATTAATGAGTGGTGAGCATAAGTTACTGTAAAACCAGATGATAATAATATAACAGTGTTAATTAAAGGTAATTCAAAAGGATTAACTGCTTCGATACCCATAGGAGGTCAGTGAGCTCCTAATTCTACTGTAGGGCTTAATGCACTATGGAAATAAGCTCAGAAAATAGCTAAGAAAAATAAAGCTTCACTTACTATAAATAAAGCTACTCCCATATTTAATCCTCTCTGTACTGCGAGAGTGTGATTACCTAGATAAGTACCTTCTGAGATTACATCTCTTCATCACAGTGCCATGCATAAAACTAAAGTAATAAGTGCTAAAAATAAAAAGTAAGTTGCATTAGTAAAACTATGCATTGTTAATACACCTGAACATGTTAAAGTCAGTAAAGATATACTAGTATATAATGGTCAAGGAGAAGGAGAAACTAAATGAAAAGGGTGAGCTTGGAATTCACTTCTTTTTAAATTTGTCATTTTTTTTATTAATATATATTTTTCTATTAAATTACGGTTTGTTGTTATTTAGGGGCTAGCCTTTAATTATAACCTAGATTTTTTCTTGAATCCATATAAACATCACCAAATCAGGTAATTTTCTTGTGCAGTTATTTATTAAGTTAGGTAGAAAAAGGTATGAATAAAACATATATAGAAATGTATTATTGTTTATATTCAGCCTTAAATTATTACAGCTACAGTGGTATTTATGTTTAGAGGAAACATATGCTACGCAAAAATAATTATAGTTTATAATTATTTTTAAAGGCTAGCCTTTAAATAAAACAATTAACTAGCTCAAAACTTGTTATTTTCTTTTAGAAAATAAAAACTCTAAAATTTTAAGCACCAGGCAAAGATTGACTTTAGCGTAGCAAGTGGATGCTTACGCTAGATTAGACTGATTTAATTTGAGCTTTTCTCCTTTAGAAACAAACTAGTTTAATAGATCGCAAATTAGTCCAAAGATAACAAAAGTCATAAAACAAATCCTAGTAAAACAAAGGTGTAAAAATAAATAACTCAAAAAAAAATTAACCAAATTATTATAGCGAATAAAAATAAATTTCCTTTTTTCTAACTAAATAAAACATTACTTGGTATTATTTCAAAAATATACAGAATACAAGGAATTAATAATATAAAGGCAAAAACTATTGGTAATAAAACAGTTCAACAATATGACATTAATTGGTCAAAACGTATTCTAGGGAAAGAAGCTCTAACTCAGATAAAAACAAATATCATAATAACTGTTTTTATTCCTATAATTAAAGCATATGTTATATTTTCTATTCTAGGATTACTTAATAAATTTTCAATGTACGTATCTACATTATATCTTAACAGATCAGTTTGATATTGTTTAAATGCATCTATATTTATAATTTCAGATTTATTAACTTCAATATTTGTAATATTAAGATATTCGGGCAGTTCGTACATATTAAGTATATAATTATACGCATCAATAAATGTATATTTAGTATTTAAAAAAATAGGCTCGAAATAATCTAAGAAAAGATCATAGATACTATAAATAAATACAATTAAAGAGCTTAAAATAGAAAAATCGAAGTTGTAACCTCCTAAAAACAATACACTAATCAATATACACATAAGAACTATACTACCATACTCAGCCAAAAAGAAGAATACAAATATAACCGCAGCGTGTTCTGTCATGAACCCACTAACTAATTCAGATTCCTTTAGTATGCGGGTATATATAAAGTGATGTAAAATTTAACAGATGGTTTTTATTTTTTGTTTATTTTAATATAATACAAATCATTAAACACTTTTCCTGTTTTTATATACTTTCCTACTGTAACTTTACTTACATTAAGATGTCTGGCTAATTCAACGTTTTGGTTAAACCTTTTAATTAAATTAAAATTTAAGTCATAAATACCCACACCAAAAGGATACTTTTTTTTATTTTGACTCATTAATAATTTAGTAGCCTCCGTATGTTTTTTACCATACATGGGATTATTTTTTCCTAATTTTTTTATCAAGTTTTTTGTTTCATCTGTATGTGTTTTACCATACATAGGGTGGTTTTCTTTAATTTTAAATCTATCAATCATTTTTAACAAAGCTTGTTCCGTATGTCTATAACCCAGCATACTAGTAGATATACGCTTAAAATTATATAGCTTATCAAAGTCATACATTGCTATATATTTAGTTTCTAGACTAGTTATTTCTTTATTGCTAACTGGACTGTTTTCACCTGAAACATATTCTAACACATAAAAAGTAAAATTATTTAAGCCATACTTTATTATTGCATTTTGTAATGCACTGTTTGACTTTTTTCCTGCAATATGTTCGAGTAAACGCAAATATAAGTCTTTAGCGCTTCCTACATATTGATTACCATTAATTTCATTTATTATGGAATAAATACCAGACTTGTTTTTCAAAATACCACGATATGATGTTATGATGGTAGCATCATCTAGCTGGCTGAAACTGTTACCAAAAAGAGATTTTTCGCTATAACCCTTTAAACTTGATAATCTTTTATAAGATGGGAAAAAACTTAATCCAGACAATAATTGTACTTTTACATTATTTTCCTTTATATATTTAACACTGCTCACGCAGTGATTTGGACTATATCTTATTTATTTAAAACTTTAAATAAACAACCGCGTTTAGTCTCTGAAGATGCCTAATTTTAACAGATTAATTATAATTAATATTTTTTGCCTGCCCACTCAAAAAACTGAATTTTATTGCTAGAAAGTAAAAAAGACAGAAACACAAATAAAATATATTCTATAAAAAAATTAGGTTTCCTGCTGATTAACCTTAATTTATAAACATAAGATTTTTCCAGCAATTAGCGGTTTTTAAAGAGACCGAATCCGGATAAAAGTGGGTTATTTTCCAGCCTCTGCAAGGTCGAAAGGGGCTCTATTAGTTTCTGCTACTGATCCTATAAAGAAAATTAAAAATATAGGGAATAAAGGTACTATAAATCAAACAGCTTTTTGAGCTTCTATATTTATAGTTAAATTTAAACTGCTTGTAAGTAAAACTACTAAAAGTATTGCAGAACTTAAAATTAATTCATAACTAATTAATTGAGCTGTACTTCTTAAAGATCCTAGAAAAGCATATTTAGAGTTAGCTGATCATCCTGCTAATAATATACCATATGTAGCAAGTGAAGATACTGCTAACATGTATAATATACCTAGATCAAAATCTGAGATTGCTAAACCAGGGGCGAATGGTATTACTGCATAACCTAATAGCGAGAAAACTAATGTTATTATAGGACCTAGGAAAAATAAAATTAAGTTAGCTTGTGTAGGTGATACATACTCTTTCAATAAAAGTTTAAGTGCATCAGCAAATGCTTGTAGAAGACCGTAATAACCCACAATATTAGGCCCTAATCTTCTTTGCATGCTTGCCATAGTTTTTCTTTCTGCCACTGTTACAAAAGCTACTACGAATAAGACAGGAAGAGTAACTATTAATACTTCAATAATAGAAATAACTGTAGGTAAATACAACATTTATTTATATATAACGAACCCAGCGAACCCAGCGAACTCTTTAGGAGTTCGTGGGTTCGTCTGGCTCGGTAAATTTCTCATATAGATAAGTTTATCTGTTTTTATCTTTTCCTTGGCTGTTTGCCTTACAAAGTAAGTGCTCTTGCTTTTACTACGTACAGCAGACAAGAAACTAGAAGCAAACCGGTAAAAATTAAAAATTATAAACAAACTATAATAAATTGACAATAAAGAGAAATATTTAGGTTAAAAACAAAAAATTTATTTCTTTTTTTTTACAATCTAACGGACTTTTACATAGGCACGTTAAATCGCTAAAATAATGTTTACAGGACTAAAAATCCTTATTCAAAAAACCAGGGGTTTTTTGCATCTATTTTCTTGTCTATTACTTATTTTTTATTAGGCGATGTATTTTTTTTTTTTTTAGGCTAGCCTCTATGATTAATATAAATAGGTTTTTAATTATTTATATTAATATAAATATAATAAGGATATTATTCAAGGCTAGCGTTTAAATGGCTATACAAATCCTTTAAACTAATTTCTAAAACAACAGCCGAAACTGAATAGGATAAGTAATACAGATAAAGCAGTTAAATGCCGTACAAATTTAATTGGAAAATATCATATAAACCTTATTTTATGTTTTTTTATAGTAAAAAAAAAGAACAGCGAACTTTGGTTCGTTTCGCTTAGCTTATATAATTAAAAAAACAGGTATCCTATTTAAAAAATAACTTTATAAGTCTAGGTTTTGTAGTTTATTTTTTTTTATTATATATAGTGTCTTGTTTAGATTCAATTTTTAAGGCATTTTTACCTAATTCAAATATGAATCCTACTGTCACTATTAATGTAAAGACTATCATAACTATTAAACCGTAGATGTTATTAGCATAACTACTCACAGTATACGGATAAATCAATACAATTTCTAAGTCAAATAATAGGAATAACAATGCAAATATGAAGAATGATATAGTGAATTGAGTTCTATTTTGACTTAAGAAAGAATGATAACCACACTCGAAGGGAGTTTTTTTTTCCTTATAGGGGTTATGAGGGGCAAAAATAAAATTAACGCTTAATAATATAATACTTAATATTGGTATAAAAACTAAAAAAAAAATAATTGAACTCATTTAACAATTAAATAAAATAAGTGCTAATATATTAGCCATGTTTAATCATTCTTGAGGAATTAATATAAAAAATAATATAATTAAAGTTAAAACAGATATAGTAGTAGTTAAACTACTAGATAGTTTTATATTTTCAACATTAATAGTTATATTTTCATAATGTGAATTATTAGTTTTATTAAGTATACTAGCTTTTAATGTAATATTTTCTAAAACAGGGTTTAAAATGTAATCTGTTTTATGAAAGAAAATTTGTTTCACAATTGCTAAATAGTAATAAGCACTCACTACTGAAGCTAGGATGGCTATTAAAGCCATAAAAACATAACCATTATCTAGTGCAGAGCTTAATATCATCTGTTTAGCAAAAAATCCTACTAGAGGAGGTATACCTACAAAAGAAAATAAAGTTATAGCTAAACTTAAAGCTAAAACAGGATTAATGTAAAAGTAACCTTTTATTTGACTAATTAACTGGATAGGTGAATTGTTAAGATCTTTAATTTCACTTGTTATAGGTGATTTTTCTTGTACATTATCTGGTTTTTTTTCTACGAATAAATATAAAGAATATCCTATAGATATTAGTATAATAAATGCGTTTAAGTTTGAAAGAGAATATTGCATTAAGTAGAATATGAATGATTGAATAGACTCTATACTATTTACAGTTAAGGCTAATAAAATAAAACCTACGTGTGAAATAGTACTGTATGCATATAATCTTTTAATTCTAAACTGAGTTAATCCTAATACGGCTCCAATTATCAATGATAATAAACTACTTACTAGTAAAGTAAATGTTCAAGAAAAATTGAACAGAGAGTTTTGTTCTTCTGAAGAAGAAATATAGTCTGCCTGTCCTTGTGATGCAAAGAAATTAGTTGTATAGTGAACTAGTTCTAAAAGTAAAACAAAGATAGATATTTTAGCAAATATGGCTACAAATGTAGTAACTACAGTAGGTATGGCATCATAAACATCAGGACTTCAGAAATGGAAGGGTGCAGCGCTTACTTTAAATAAGAAACCAATAGACATTATTACTAAAGAGAAGTTTATATAGTAAGATTCGTACAAAGAATCTAACGAAGTTTCAATACTAGTATTAAAGCTTTCGTTTATATTTGATATATTATTAATAACATATAGACCATCAAAACTAGTATTACCTGAATTACCGTATAATAAGCTAGAAGCTAACAGAATAAAACAACTACTTAAACCTCCCAATAAAAAATAAGTCAGACCTCCACTAGTTGCACGTTCTGAATTTCTATATACGGCACATAAAATATATAAACCATAACTTTGTAGTTCTATTGACAAGAATATAGAAATTAAATCACAACTTGATATTAAAAATACACCTCCTATTACAACAAAAAGAATTATTAATGGATATTCTATTATTCTAAATTGTTCCGCCATTTTGTTTAATATAAAACTATTGAAATATATAAATTTACAAAAGATTAATTTATACAATGAACTATAATTTTCAGTTCAAACTTTTCTAGGGTAAAACCCGTTTAATTGTAATATTAAAGCGGTAACTAATATAATAAAAATGTGAAACATGTGTGTTACCGCTGTTGTATGATAGAGACCACCAAATAGACCTAAACCTTTATCATGAAATTGAGAATAAAAACTATTCATGCAAAGTATAAAACAACATATTAAAATAGTTATAACTATTCTAGCATAGAGAATAGATTTATCTCGTCTTTGAGTAACGGCATTTGAACTTAATAAAAATAAAATAGATGATATTAGCATTAAAAAAAATAAGTGAATTGAACACTTAACCTTCTGTTTTTGGGTTTAGCAGTCTTTGCAGATTAAAAACCTAACCAGTTGCTCTGTCTATTGAGCTAATTTTTTTTTAGTTTTTTCTTTTTTAAAAAAGAAAATTTTTTCGTCTTAATTATAATACGAATCAAAAAATCTAAAAATATTATTTATTTTCTTTTTTCGTACTAGACAAGAAAATTAATTTAAACTACTTTGTAAAGGTAAACTAACAAATGAATGAGGTTTAGGTGGACTTTGAATTGCTCATTCTATTGAGTCATACGCTCTATTTAAGTAAGTTTGTAAAATATCACTGTGGAATTCAGTAGGGTGTCATGTATATCTAGATGCAGCTTTACCTTCAACTAATTGTATGTAAACGATGTATAAGAATAATCAAGTTGCTGACACAGAGATAATAGATCCAAAACTACTTACATAATTTCATCCAGCGAATCCATCAGGATAGTCACTAATTCTTCTAGGCATTCCTTGTAAACCTAAGAAATGTTGTGGGAAGAATGTAACATTAACTCCAATAAACATTACTCAGAAGTGTGCTTTACCTAACATAATATTGTATTCTAACCCAAGTATTTTAGGTATTCAGAAGTATCATGCACTAAATAATGCAAATACCGCTCCCATACTTAAAACATAGTGGAAGTGAGCAACAACATAGTAAGTATCATGGAATGCTATATCTAATGATGCGTTAGCTAAAACAACACCACTTAATCCTCCAATTGTGAACATGAATACAAAACCTAAAGCGTATAGCATTGAAGGTGTAAGTTTAATTGATCCTCCGTAACATGTAGCTAATCAAGAGAATATTTTAATTCCAGTAGGAACTGCTATAATTAAAGTAGCAGCTGTGAAATAAGCTCTTGTGTCTACGTCTAATCCAACTGAATACATGTGGTGACTTCAAACCACAAATCCTAACACTCCAATAGACATCATAGCGTATAACATACCTAGATATCCGAATACTGATTTGTTAGAACTAGCTGAGATAGTTGTACTAATTATACCGAACCCTGGGATAATTAGAATGTAAACTTCTGGATGTCCAAAGAATCAAAATAGGTGTTGGTACAGTAAAGGATCACCTCCACCTGCTGCTTCGAAGAATGATGTATTAAAATTTCTGTCTGTTAAAAGCATTGTTATAGCACCAGCTAAAACAGGTAATGATAATAACAGTAATACAGCAGTAACAACTACAGCTCAACCAAATAATGCTAATTTATGTAATCTTATACCAGGACATCTCATATTTAATATAGTAGTAATGAAATTCATGGCTCCTAATAAACTACTTATACCTGAAAGGTGTAAAGCAAATATAGCAAGATCCACACTAGGACCACTATGACTTTGCACACTAGATAAAGGAGGATACAGTGTTCATCCTGTACCTGCACCATTTTCTATTCCACTTGCAAATAAGAATAATACTATACTAGGTATTAATAATCAGAAACTTATATTATTAAGTCTAGGGAATGCCATGTCTGGACCCCCAACTAGTAATGGTAATAAGAAATTCAATTTATTGTAACCGTTAAGTTACATTTGGACTATATCTTCACCCATAATCATTTTATTTTAAACGCTAACGAAGAATGGGGCATAACGTGTAGTCTCTGAGGATCCTATTAATAAATAACAAAATATTTGGCTTGTATTTATTATTTCGTTTCCTGCGGATTCTCCATTTAATTTAAATAAGATATAAAGATATTCTTCAAATAAACGCATTCTTTTTAATTTTTAAGTAAGTTGTACGCCTCTTTCTTTAACCTTTTAAGGTTAAAGTGATGTTTTCACCTTATCTATAAAAAGACTTTAGGAGTTTCCCGCATATAGTTATGTAATAAGAATAATATTACTATTATCCACGGCAATTTCTGTTAGCGGCCGGACTTCGTACCAGCCGCGATACAATAAAAACAATAAAAATTTAGAGAACTAAACTAGCTAAGTGTGAGAAATCAAATATTTTACGCTTACTGTTGAATTGAGATTTTATTTTTGCGACTTCTAATATTTCCTCTTTAGTCAACTTTTTACCGTTTCGTAAGTTAATCTGTTTCACCACACGATTTCAGTCCAAATAAGCCAAATATTTACTAGAATAAAGAGGGAAGTTATCAAAGTAGTTTATTACTTTGGCATGGCTTATATTACTATGACTTATAACCATAAAAGCATGAAATACTTTATCCTTGACATGTCTAGTTCTAGATAACAAATTAACTTCTAAATAAGCAGTAATTTTGCTTAATATTTGAAAATAACTAATACCTCCTTGGTATTCTGCAACACTACGATGATAATTTTGTCTTATTTCTAGACGAAAAAAGGCTTGCACTCTTTTAGTGGAGATTTCTCCTCTTTTTTTCCTATCAGTTAAAGTAATAGAAAAATTACCGTCACCATCCGTAAACCCAGCCAATCATGCGTTGCTTTGTATGTCTGATTGATCTAAACCCAAACACTCTAGATTAGTTTTATCAAATTCATTATACCAAATTATAGCACGATGTAATGCTTCTATCTTAGGTGTACGCATATAACCGTTTATGATATTAATGATTTTAAAAACGTCTTTAGCATTTTGAATGTGTCATATCACATAATTTGCAGCCTTTTTGTCATAAACTGTACCGGTTTGAGTGATAAGAGATAATCTATCAGCTAAAGGTTTATCATCTCTGTGAAACACTACTAGTATTTTAGGACGGTATTTTTTAGCCTTAGTATTTTTATCATGTACTGCAATAGACCCATCAGCTTCTATCAATCCCGCTAGATAGGGTCCTAATTTATATTTATTGAATATTGCTTGAACTGATTTTTCAGAGTGGTGGCTAATGATAGCAGAATTATTGTTTACTTCTGTTATTTGTGATTCTTTAGCCAACAGTTCATTTTTACTAGTTTTTATTGTATTGTTATTGATTTTACCAAAACCACCGATCATTGCTGGCATAACCATAAAGAAAATCATTACGATAGCGTGAGCTGTAATTATACTGTTGTATAATTGGTTATCTCCTATGTATTGCACACCAGGTGCGCTTAATTCCATTCTAATTAATACAGAAAACGCTGTACCAACTAGTCCTGCGAATAAAGCGAACATTAGGTATAAAGTACCTATATCTTTAGCATTTGAAGATCAGAATCATCTTTCAAGGAACATTGAAACTGAGCTAGGTTTTTGGTTTAAGTTGGATATATTTAAAACTGGGGAAGCTTCCACATAAAAACCATACGAAGTTATGTGCTTCTATACTTACTCAAATGAGTTAGTACTAGCTTTAGCTACGAAGCCTATATTTATGTTTCATTTTAAAAATGAAATTAATACTTCAATTTAAGAGTTTTTCTTAAACCGGGTGAGAATGTTTCCCCGATAGTGAAAAACAAATTGTTAAAATTAAAAATAAGACAAATATTGAGTAAAGAATTTTCTTTATTCATCATAGTTAAACTAAAAAATTCTTATATAAGAATTTATATATTAGAACGAATCTGAAATCTATTTCTCATTACATATTAAGTTTATTTAGCTTGTTTAAACCATTTTTTGCCATTTTACTATCAGGTAAAAAACGTAAAACTTGACAATCTGATGTTTATATAGGGATACGGGGGAATCGAACTCCGGATTTATGATCTGCAATCAAAACGCAGAACCATCTGCATAATCCCTTTTTTTGCGTGCTTTTATAAGATTTAGACAATTTATCCTCAATATATAATATAACTTTATACAAAATATATTTTTAAAACTATTTGTCCAATAAATATAAATGGATATTAAGTAAAACCTAACTATTTTAGACACGAAGTTTCTAGCCTATATAATACATAGCGATATCTATAAACTTTGTTTAAGGGCTAGCCTTTAAATTGAGTTAAGCAAACTCTGGTTGATTATTTTTCTCATAAGAATAATAAGAATTTTTCTAGAGATACTGATTCTATTGCAATTGGCATAGAACTGTGTAAAATACCACATATTTCTGAACATTGACCGTAAAATGTTCCTTCTCTATTAATAAGAGCAGAAGCTTGATTTAGTCTACCTGGATATGCATCTGCTTTAATACCTAAAGCGGGACAAGCATAAGAGTGAATAACATCACCACTTGTAATAATAAATCTAACATGAGTTATTTCCGGTATTATTACTCTTTCGTCTACATCCAACATTCTTAACGCTCCATCTTCTAGATCTGACTCAGGAACTAAGTATGAGTCATATTCAATAAATTCCCCATCATTATCTAAAAAATCAGGGTATTGGTAGCTTCAATATCATTGATGACCTTCTATATAAAGTGTCATATTTATATCACTTACTTCATCCATTAAATATAATAATTTAAATGATGTAAATGCTATAAATATTAAAATTAACCCAGGAGTAATAGTTCATATTAACTCTACTAATGTACCGTGACTAACGTATTTATTGCTTATACCTGATTTAGTATAGATGAATTTTACTATTATTGAAGTTAAAACTCAACCTACAGCAAATAAAATTATTATTAAATAAAACATGATATTATCGTGTAATTCTACTAATGCTTCCATTTGTGGACTAGCACTATCTTGAAAATATAATCCTCATGGTCTAGGAGCGTCACAATGTTCAAAAAAATTTCTTCATAAATTGTAAGTCATTTTAAATAATGCATTTTTATTCTTATAGTTATATTAATTCCACTTAGAAAAACTATGTATATGTAATTTAATTTAAGAGCAAAGTCCACTAATTTTTTAAGCTTGCAAAGGGAATACCTAAAAAATTATAACCGTTTCGTTAAAAGTTAAAATCTGGAACATAAGGTACAATTACCGGGCTTTATTACACCAGTGAAAACACTAATGTGTAGCATAATTTATTTTTTATCGAGCATAAAAAAAATTCATTTTTTTATGCTTCGTGCTTTTGCTCTTACTATGTACAGCCAGGCAAAGCAAGAAAAGAAGAAAATAATTATCCGGAATTAGCGATAAAAACCGACAAAGCGAAAACAAACAAAATGAATGGCTGCGCAAGAAACAAGCGAACTATAGCTTCGTTTGCGTTATAATGAAGTCTAAAGGTATGTTTTTTGTAATATGGATACAAGTAAGCGGGTTCCTGTATCTACACATAAATCTAAATAAAAGCTAGAGAAAGGCTTGTTAGTTCGCAGTAAAATAATTAAACATAAACTTCTTCGATTATGAGGAATACAACAATTGACTCCCCACTTGCTTTGCTAGTGCTATGTAATTATAACCTTTATTTTCTGTTAATGACCTTGGTTTTTACCTTATTTATATTTTTATAGCAAAGAAAATTCGTTAACTAAACTATCTAGATAAATATTTCTCTTAAATGCACCTGACTTTCCTATCTTATTTTTCAAGCGAATTAGCGCCACTTTTTTTTATTTAGTAGCTCTGAAAAGTTGTGAAAAATAATTTTGTGTTTTTTGTATCGCATATTATAGAGGCTAGCCTTTATACATTGTAAAGGTATTTGTAATACTAAGTATGTTATTTTATATAAACTCGTGATTTTTTTCTCTGCCTAAAAAAACAAAATTTTGTTTTTTTTTTATAACATAGCGTTGAATAATTAAAGCGAATTATATTTGCTTCATTATAACTTAGTTATGTAAAGACGTGTTGTAAATAAAGAAACAAATTTTGGTAATATGTATTTTGAAAATACATATAATATAATTAAAATTAATAAGAAAACAAATGTTACTTGGTTAACGAAATAAAAAGGTATTAATTGAGGCATTTATTATATATTAGTAAAAGATATCTTCAAATATCACTAATTAACAAAAATTAAACGTATATGGCGGCCGGGAGCGTTCCGTTCCGTTAAATTAAGGGAAAATAGCGAACAATAAGCATAGTTTCTTAGGCTGTGTTTTTTAGGGCGGAAAATTTTTGTATTTTTAATAGCCGTCTAAAAAAAAATAAAACGCAAAAAACAGAGATTAGGTAATGATATCATCAAATATCGTTGATTAATTAAAATCAATTTAGTACAAAAACCTGAAATCCGAGACTCAGTGTCTTACACTATGAACACAATTATTTTTATTATAAGGTAAGCGGAAACATAGTTTTGCTATGTTTTCTTGCGCAGCATTTTATTTGTTAGCTAACAATAAATTACTTTTAGCGTATGGTCTCTGGAGATACTATTTGACTTATAACTTAAATCTATATTTTCTCAAAATACAGATTTAAATTTTTATTCGTCTTACAAAATAAGTGCTGACGAAAGAATAAAGTAAACAGTTTCCTGCTGATTAACCTGTAATTCAAAAAACTACTAGGTGTTTCCAGCAAATAGCTAAATTTTAAGCGGGCATAGTTATAGTATTCTATTATTTGCATTACTTCTTTTCTTATCTTCTTGCCTGCTTTGCTTGCTGTACTTTGTAAGGCAAGAGCACGAAACGAGAAATAAAAAAATGAAATTGGAACTTTAGTTTAACAGGGGTTGCATTCGGGGGAGAGCTGCTCCGCTAAACACAGGCAAAGCATAGTACTTTTGCAAAGATGCCTTTTTTTTTTAAGTAAAATATTTCATTCTCTAGCTATATAGATGATATATTTTGTTTTTACCCGCTAACAGTATACTTCCACCTAATGGAGATTCAACGTGAGCTTTTAATAACCAAGTATTTAAGAAAATAGTTGGTGTTTTAACAGCGAAAGCTATAAAAATACCATAGAATAAAAATAGTTGTGTAAAGTAATTAAAGTTAGTTTTCGATAAAGCATCGAAGTCTGTACTACCCATAATAGATGACATAGTAAGAATAGATAACAAGAGAAATAATGAACCCAATAATGTATATAAGAAAAGGTAAAAACTGGCTCTTACTTTATTACTTGATCCGAATAGACCTATTAATAAAAATAAAGGAGGCAGAATACTTTCAAAAAAAATATAAAATAACAATATATCTAATACTAAGAAAACTGCTAATAATAAAGTTTCTAATAATAAAATTATTATAACATAACTTTTTATATTTTCAGATATAGAAGTTCAATTAGACAATAATGAGATAGGAGTAATTATAGTAGTTAACAACACGAAATATATAGATAAACCATCTACACCTAAATATATATGAAAATGACTTATCTCATGATATTCTTGCACAAATTGGAATTGATTGCTAGAAAAATCAAAGAATATAAATAAAATTAGAGAAACAAATAAATTAACTATAGATACAGTTAAAGCTGTAACTTTAATTCGTTTTCCTCGTGTTGAACGAGCAGTAAGCTCAGAAAATGATTGACCTCCATTATTAGACATGTCTGTTAATATAATAAATATACCTAACATAGGTATTAACAATAAAACTAATAGAATCATAATTTAAATAATTAAATATAAAATATTTCCCTCTTAATCTTATATTTATTTAAAGCCTTAGGTCATTTAAATAAATAAACTGCAAAAGCATAGCTTGCAAAAAAGATTTTTTGTTACACCGCAGGTATCCCTATGGTAAATATATCTTGCCTTGCATTCTTAAAAAAAAATGCACCAGCTAGCTAAAATTTTATAAGGTTTGTAACTGAGTGCTTTTGCTTTTACTGGGTACAGCAAGCAAAGCACGAGAAAACCAAATAATATTATTGTATATTATAAAGGCTAGCCTTTTTTTTTAATAGAAAAGGAACAATTTCTATAAACTTGCACCATGAATTGACACTCCAGCTATAATTTTCTTATCTTGCCAGCTGTACATAACAGTTTCACTACATAGTTGAAAAAAATAAATTGTTATGCTGGTCAAAATATATAGCTGATTGATTTGTGATCTTCTTATTTAAGACTCGAACTTAAATCAAAATATTAGAAGTATCTTGCTCTACCAATTGAGCTAATAAGAATTTAATGTGAAACAGTTATAAATTAAAAGGCTAAGCGAAACGAACCAAAGTTCGCTGTTCTTTTTTTTTATTATAAAAAAACATAAAATAATTTCATGCTTGATAAATTACTAAAACCTAAAACACTTTTGTAAAAATAAGAAAAGAAAATAACGACCTCAGGCTAAAACTAGTATAACTCGTGCTCTTACTGGCTAGAGCAGGCAAGATAAACAACTATCCTTTCCCTTTAAAGCATATAGCTTAATTTTTCGGGATATTATACAGGCTTTAGCCGTTAATTAACCCGGAAATTAAAAATATATTTTTTGCAGTTTATTATAGAGGCTAGCCTTTATACATTCTGCTTACTATATCAGACTTTTAAAGCCCTATGAATTTTTTTTTAATAGCCGGATGCGAATCGGGTTATTATGATTCGAACATAACTACTCCTCAACCCAAATAAGGCGCCTAACCAACCTGGCTCTAACCCGTTTATGCGATATATAGAAACTAAAACTAAATAAACGATTCGCTTTGTCCGTTTGCTTTGTAACTTTTTTATACATCGTTTACAGAGAATATCCGATTCGAACGGATGTGGTTTTTTACACCAAATAAGTTTCAAGCTTACCGCTATAGACCACTCAGCCAATTCTCTTTTGCAATGTAAAGGTATATTACAACAATTAGTACTTTTCTAGTCACCCTGATTTTCTTGCTTTGCATGCTAAGAAAAAATATGGCAAGTCTAGCTTATTTGATATTATATAGCAATTATGTCCACTAAGCCTGTTATTTAGTGTGATTCCTTCAAGACTCGAACTTGAATAACATCCTTATCAAGAACGCACTTTACCTGTTAAGTTAAAGAACCTTAGTAGATATATTTTCCAACCAAAATACCCTATTAAGAGGCTAGCGTTTAAAAGGTTAGATAATATAGGGGTAAAAATAAATCGCCACGCTTTTTTTGCTTTGTTACGCATTGTATTAATATACTCTACGGAAAAGAGATGATTCGAACATCCAAGTGTTAAATACACAATATTTAGCAAATATCTCGCTTTACCAATAGCAACTTTTCCTTTTTTATTTTTTAACACGTACAGTGAATATACATAGCGAAGTACCCTGCCGCAGGACGCTCATTAAATTAGCTCAGACGGGATTTGAACCCGTAGTATTAACATTGAAAGAGTTACGTCATAACCGATTAGACCACTGAGCCTTTATTAGTTTGAACCTATAATCATAGCCCAGGACTTTATTCCACGCCTTAAACCTTTTAGGGTTAGGCTGCGTAGCCTAATAATTTAACTTATAAGGGGTTTGAACTCATAGGTTAGCCTTTTAAAAGTTAATGTGTTACGATTTACTAATAAGCTTTAAGACCTATGGGGTTCGAACCCATATATTAATGATTAAAAGTCACATATTTTACCAATTAAATCAAGGTCTCTTTTTTAGCCCATATATGAGAGTCCATCCGGTTTTTTTTTGTTTTAATATAAAGGCTAGCCCTAAAACCCCTAATAATTCATATTTAAAAAATTTGTTTTGTTTTATGTTTTTTTATAATAAAAAAAAAGAACAGCGAACTTTGGTTCGTTTCGCTTAGCCTTTAATGTAATAATTTTATTCAGGTTTAGCGCATTTATTAGGTAATAGTGTACTTTACGGCCAGTCGAATTCGAATCGACACACATCGTTTGGAAGACGAACGGTCTACCATTAACCTATGGCCGTCTAATTTTTTCTCGTGCTTTAAAAGTTTTTAAAGCAAAAGATTAAAAATAAGTGAGATAAGTCACGTTTTGCATTTATGTTATGATAAAGGCTAGCCTTTATATTGGAACAATAAAAGTCAAGGAATTTTCTTGCCTTGCATTCTTAAAAAAAAAAGAATGCACCGGCCATTCGTTACGTTATTTTGTTTATTAATATACAGGAGCATAATATATTAAACAAGATACAGAATAATGTAATCCTTGAAGTATAGGAGCTGGATATATACCTAATGCTACTGTGAAGATAACTAATATAAACAGTATAGAAAATTCTCGTTTGTTTAAGTCAGGTATATTAACACGGAAATATTTAGAAAATGTTCCAGCAAATGCTATTCTATTGTACATAAACATAGTATATGCCGCACTTAATACTATAGAACTACTACTTAAAATACCTAATAAAGGTAATCTTTCAAATATACCGTATAAAGACATGAATTCACCTACAAAATTTAAAGTAAGAGGTACACCACAGTTACCTAGTGAAAGTATAAAGAATAATATAGAGAAAATAGGCATCATTTGTGCTATACCTCTATAATACGTAATTAATCTAGTATGAGATCTGTCATATAAAACACCTCCAGCACAAATAAATAAACCAGAAGAAACAAATCCGTGAGCTAGTCCTAAAGTAATACCACCCTCAATTCCTTGAATTGTATTACTAAACACACCTAAAAGATACACAGCTGCATGACATACCGATGAATATGCGATTAGTTCTTTAATATCTATTGTTCTTAAAGTACTAATACTGGCATATATAATAGTTATAACTCCTATTAGATATACTATGTATGTGTAATCTACAGTAGCTTTAGGTAATAAAGGTAAAATTAATCTAAGTATACCGTATAAACTTAGTTTTAAAACTATCTAAACTATTGATCACATGTCCTTATTTTATGGTTTTTTATAATAAAAGAAAAGAACAGCGAACTTTGGTTCGTTTCGCTTAGCCTTTTAGAGGCTAGCCTTTAATTTACTTGCCTGCTTTGCTTGCTGTACCTAGTAAGAGCAAAAGCACTTACAAACTAAGGCAAGAGCACAAGCATCCTAAGGTTCAGCCAGGCTAAAAAATAAAAAACACTTAATCTAACTTAAAATTAAATACCTTTTAACGAACCTATGTTTCGCCCAAGGTTGAGAAATTTAATTTTACGAAAGAGATCTTCCATCATTTTAATAATGGTTTGGGCCATATTTTAGTAATTAAAAGGAGAAATTTATTAATTTCTCCCGATTTATTTATTTTAACTAGGGAAAAGATTAAATAAGGGCTAGCCTTTAAAATCAGGTAAAGCAAGCATACTAAATAAACGAAGCGAAGTGCCGGTGCAAGGCAAGAAAACTTTATTTTCTTGCGCAGCATTTCGTATTTGTTTTGTTACTTTTATCCGAAAAACGACTTGAACGTTTACGATAATAAATCAATAAATCTTAAGATTATCCTGTCTACCAATTCCAGCATTCGGACTTTTACTTTATAAAACTAACCCTAATTAGACTTGTTTATATGGTTAGATATAGTTGTTACGAATTAAAGTTAACCTAGTGATTAGGAAAAGACACTAAACTATATTTCACTTTCTCTCTATCTAAAAAAGTTTAATTTACGCTTCGTGAGGTTTGTTTTCGCTTTTACCCTGTATTACGTAAAGAGTTTAGCTTTAAAATAACATTCAATTTCTGTTATTTTAAAATAAAAAAACCTTCTGAAACCTATTTCACATTATATAATAAATATTGTTATTAGATTTTTGTTAATATTTATTTTTCTGTATTTTATTGGGTTTTTAAAAAAACACGAAAGAAGATGTAAAGAGCATATACGCTCTTTGCTTGCTACATAAAGTAGTGTAATATGAAACAAATAACTTATTAATTGTTTTTTGCGTTTTTGCCTTGCTTGCTATTGCTTGCAAAGCACCAACACAAAAATATCAGCAGATGTATGACACGAGAAAAAAACAATACAAAAACCTTATGTTAGTATGTAATAGTAAAAGAATGTTAGATTTCAGTAGAATTTTCTATTCTTGTAAGATTTTTTTGTATTGTTTACAAAAAAGAAATCGCTATTGCTTGCAAAGCACCTGCACTTACTTTGTAAAAAGAAAAAACGCAGATTAATGTAAAGTTACGCTAATACACATTTATAGCTAAGGCTTTTAATAAATATCTATCGCTAACCCTAGCTGGACGTAATAAGAGCAAGTGCACAATAAATAGATAATATTTGGTACTTTTAAACCATTTTTAGCTATTAAAACCAAAAACCATAAGTTAAAGGCTGGCCTTTAATTTATCAAGCAGGAAAGAGAATGTACCTTCCGTTAAACCTAATTCGGCTAAAATTAGCCTAATGTAAGAAAAAACTGTTATAACGAGCACAGTAACCTTTTTAGCTGCTAAGGCAAGAAAAACAAGTAAACCTTAATTTCTATAGAAATTATGGTTAAAGCTGCATATATAAAAGCAAAACTTTTATAATTCGGCTTGTTTTCAAAGGTTAGCCTTTGAAAACACATGGACTACAATAAAGAAAACAGAACTTAAATATAGAAAAATAAAAATATGAGAATTTTAAAACGTCATCCTCTTTTAAAACCTGCTACTGATTTTGTGATAGACTCTCCTACACCTTCAAATATTAGCTATTGATGAAATATTGGTTCATTATTAGGTTTATCATTAGTTATACAAATAATAACAGGTGTAACTTTAGCAATGCACTATAACCCTAATGTGTTAGAAGCTTTTAATTCAGTTGAACATATTATGAGAGATGTTAATAATGGATGATTAATCCGTTACTTACACTCAAATACAGCTTCAGCTTTCTTCTTCTTAGTTTACTTACACATAGGTAGAGGTTTATACTATGGATCTTACAAAGCTCCTAGAACATTAACTTGAACAATCGGGACAGTTATCTTTATCTTAATGATGGCTAGAAATATGTGGCCAAATTGAATGTTAATTTCTCACAATAAATGTTTCCAAGAAAATTTATCATCTTTTAGTAAATCTAGAACTAAAGCATTATATAGAATAGGACCCCATGATAAAGAGGTTTTGTCTATAATAATTTGTGGTATGCTAGGAGACTGATGAGCAGACAAAATTAAAGGTCAACTATCTCCTAGCGTAAGATTTAATCTAGAACAAGGTATTAACAATACCGCTTACATTCATAATCTTACTTTATACTTTAACAAATTGGGCTATTGTTCAAACATTACTCCTATTCTGGTTAAAAAGCAGGATAAAGAAAAAATTGAGGACAGGTTTAATTATAGATTAACTTTATTCACTTTTACTTCTTTAATGTGAATATACGATTCTTTTTACGTAAATGTAAACGGAAATAAGAAAAAGGTAGTTCCTAGTTGAATAGGTGAATATATAACTCCTGCAGGTTTAGCTCATTGAATAATGCAAGACGGATCTAGACAGGAAAAACAAGGAGTAAATATTGCTACTAACAGTTTCAGTTTTGATCAATGTATGTTTTTATGTGGTATATTAAAAGAAAAGTATAATCTTAAGTGTACGGTTGTAAAAACAGGTTATGTAAATCAATGAAGAATAAGTATATGAAAAGAAAGTATGGTTGATTTGGTTGCAATAGTAAAACCTTACATAATAGATGAAATGAAGTACAAGTTTATTGGTTACATTTAATGTGAAATTAAAAATCAAAGTCCATCTCTAATAGTGTGCGCAATATGTATTTAGAAGCACACTAGTGATAATTTATTACTATGAGATAGTATGTCCTGACAGGGATATAGGATAACAATTAGTTATCTGGCTATACGGGTGAAAACGGTTAAAGACTTAATATCTAAGTGCAGACCGTCGGTTCAATACAGGATCGCTACAGACTGGGTCACCGGTGGGTATCTGGAATGATATCTAATGTACAGTCGGAAATTTCTATAACAAATTTGTTATACATAAGGGTTCAATTGATATATTTTGTAAAGAGATTTAGCTGGCAATAAACTTGGGGACCAAAATATTGATGAACTACAGGAGCTACTATTTAGATATTATAGAAATAGTAAGCTGAAATTTGGACAGCCTTCTTGGGATATGTTTTACCATATGGTCAAATGTCTTTATGAGGTGCAACAGTTATTACTAACCTTATGAGTGCTATACCATGAATCGGACAAGATATAGTTGAATTTGTTTGAGGAGGTTTTTCTGTTAATAACGCTACTTTAAACAGATTCTTCTCTCTACATTTTGTATTACCATTCATATTAGCTGCTTTAGCTTTAATGCATTTAATAGCACTACACGACAGTGCAGGAT
>Ga0233331_1000002_pt1 | contig 46054 bp, 38 predicted proteins | sample GEONDECOMP205_FD_180708 | JGI IMG/M metagenome (GOLD analysis project Ga0233331, IMG submission 180708) | Leaf litter microbial communities from Shasta-Trinity National Forest, California, United States - GEON-DECOMP-205 | ecosystem: Environmental > Terrestrial > Plant litter > Unclassified... | reverse complement strand
TATTTCATGAGCCTATCTCCGGATTCGAACCAGATTTAATCAATCTTTTATAAGAGATCTCTACTCCAATACAGGCTAAGACAGTACTTAAACTGTCTTTGGTTTATTGTTAATATTAATTAATCCCTATCCCTAGAGGATTGCAATTTCCACTAAACCTTAGCTCCTTCTATGTGGTATCTGTCTTTATAGGCTTTAGTATTTTTATTATTTAATTTATTCATTACTGTAGAATTACTTATACCTAATGCATCTGCAGCTCTTCTAGCCGAAGGGTATCTAGTAGAAACTCCATTTGTTAAATCCGTAACTATAACAGCTTGTGATGTTTTAGTCGAAGCTAATATTTTAGAACGAGTTTCCATAGTAACTTTGCTTTCTCTTACAGCCATAATTTGTTTAAATCTTATTAACAATTTAGCTATACTAGATGCATATGCATCTAATTTTTCTGCCAAAGTATCTAATGTAAATTCTCTTAATGAAACATCGCTTGAATTGTTTTTATGCAATCTAACTAATCAAGCATTACGTAATTTTAAACGGGTCTCATCACTAGTTAGACGACCTAAACTAGAACCAGCTATAAGACAGATATTATACTCCCCTCCCTCTTTTTTTTTATAAAAAAAAAAAGAGGGAGCGAGCGGTTTAAATAAATCTAGGTAATATTGTTCTCTTTTAATTGTATCTGCACTGTCACAGTATTCTATAATCTCCAATATAAAGTTAGAATAGTCATATTTTAATAAAGCTCTGTATATAATGCTTTTATTTTTAAGTATTTATTTTTCTAAAAAATTCAAAGAGAAGTAATCTCTAAGTCTTCTAGTCAAATCTGTACTACTTCCTATGTAAGAGGCACCCGTAATTTTATTCGTCCAACGATATACACCCGACTTTCCGATATTTTCATTGTAAATGGCACGTTTCTGAGTTAAATCAGTATAGAATATACTGTTATAATTTGTATTTTTTTCGTTTTTTAATGTTATTGTTGTTGTATTTTTCATAAGCCCATTTCCGGATTTGAACCGGAAGTTATCATAAGTGATGTCCATGCTCCAAGCATAGGCTAAAGACAGCTTTTAGGCTGTCTTAGGTTTATTGTTAATATTAATTAATCCCGTGCACGCTGTACAACATCTTTTAGCATGCTAAATTCTAATAAGCTTAGATTATAGTTTAGCTACGGATTGTCTCTGGTAGTTTTAGTAATAGAATCACTAAACTTATCACAGATACAAGGATGTCTTATCTCTAGATTTTCAAAAAGAGGCTGATCGTACCTTAAGCTTGCGCCGAATACTGTGCGATCGATGTACTTTTATCCTATTATGATATAAATAGGAACTTAGCTGCGCGATTGTCCATTTTCTTTCGAAATATTGTTTGATTTTACCATACCACGAGTCATTACCTGTGCCATTTAAAAGTTACCTCTTAAACTTGGTTAAACAATCTTTAGGAGTTCCCCGCAATTTAGCATTCTTCCTTCTTGGATGATTGAGGGATATACAATCACAATTAAATAAACCAGTAACATAACAACAATAACCTGGTTTAAATTGTACCCAAGAGATAGCTAGAGGTTCACTCTAACTGAAACAAAACAACTTCCTAGTTTGTTTATTTCCACTACACGAACCATATTTCGACTTAACACCCATCAAAGTCACACATACGAAAACTCCCTACTATAATATGCAGATCTATTTACCGACAATAAAAGATAATAGAGAGCCAAACTTATTGCACATACTTCTTTCGGCGCTTGACGAGTAGTTAGTACCTATCTGAGATTAAATCCACCGTGATGTGGTGACTCACGATTACTAGTAATTCCTTATTCATGTAGTCGAGTTACAGACTACAATCCTTATTATATCCTACTTTTTGAGATTAGCTTAAATTCACATTTTTGCATCTCTTTGTATAGGTATGTGTGGCACGTCTATAGCCCACAATATTAGGGCCATGATGATTTGTCTTGATCCCTGTTATCAAATACCAATATAGTGGCGAACTGCTTTATAATACAAATTTAAAAATAAAGCAAGGGTTTACGTTAATTTTATGGAACTAACCAAAATCTCACGACATTAACTGAAGACAACCGTGCAACGCCTGTATTATTTTAATTATAATATAATATACAAATTGTGGTAAGGTTTTTCGCGGATTATCGAATTAAATAACATACTTCACTACTGGTTTCAGAAACGGTCTAATGATTTTAATTCCTGCGTTGCCGCATTACTCTTAAGGTGGAATGCTTACACTTTCATTTATAGATTAAAATAAATCTAATCTATGGCATTCATAATTCTCTGCCTGGACTACTAGGGTATCTAATCCTGTTTGCTCCCCAGGCCTTCGTCCCTCAACGTCAGTTTTTAGATAGGAGGTTGCTTTCGCCGCTACCAGTCTTCACGGTATAACAAAATTTTATCTCTACTCCATAAATACTCCCCTCCTCATATAAAACTCTAGTAAAACTGTTCCCTTTTTTGGGCTAGTAATACCGTCTAGGTACCCTTTAAACCTAATCAAGATGAATAACACTAGTCTTCTACGTATTACCGCGACTGCTGGCACGTAATTTGGTCAAGACATATAGATAGAAAATTGTCATGATCAGTATTCTATCTAGAACTTTATTCAGATAAACTGATATTAACTTTGTTATTGGCCTTCTTATACCAAAAGCATAAGAAGGTCACAAAGCTAATTAGCCGAAGCCATACATTCCCCCAAATTGCTGGTTCAGCCGTTAGGCTATTGACCAATATTCCTCACTGCTGTACAAAACGTATTGGGGTTTTTTCAGACCCAATGTGGTTGATCGACCTCTCAGCCTCAACTACGGAGTTTTAAGCTAGTTAAGTCATTACCTTAACTACTACCTACCCGAGGTATTTATTGTCATCTAAAAGCGGAAGCTAACTTCCTTTCATTAGTCCTTAATAAGAACAACTATAAGGGATTTACCCTTACTTAAAGGCAGCCAAAATACCATATACTCACCTGTACACCACTTCTAATTAATATAGGCTTATTTTCCTTTACGTAGTAAGGGAAAATAAGCCGCTAGAATTTAGACGTTCGATTAGCATGTGTCAAGCATTTGGACAGCGTTCATTCAGAGCCATCATCAAACTCAAGTTAATTTTTCGTTTTTTAATGATATTTTTATATATCATTACTAATGTTTATTTATTAATAATAAATATTCTTAGTTTGGTTTTTATTTTATTTGAATAAATTATTTACCTATCTACAGGTCTAAATTAATTAAAGGGAAAAGTCGTTTTGTGTCGTGCTTCCAAAAAACCTCAGGAAAAGCATTTGATACCTAACCATATTTTCCCTTCATAGGCTGACTTTTTTCTACAACAATTTCATTTTCAATTTTTAGTTTGGACACCTTTAAGCCGGTTCCTGTAAGAGTTATTAGTCTAAAATAAGGCTTAACATAGGCTTGTTTGTTAGCAATTTTATTATACTATATAGAATATACCGGATCCCTTAAAAAATAAAGCACCTTCCCAAAAAGAGAAGGGATTATAGCTGAGAAAGGCATACATATATATTTAGTTAAATATTTTGTCTATTTTCTGTTTAATACCCAAGTTTTTACTTATGCACTCATAAATTTATGTGCATATGTCTAATAAGCGCCGGACTTTCCTGTGATATATTTATATTATATAGCACCTATACTCTTAGTGTCACAATATGTAAAATATTAACCTAAGTAGCAGGTAGCGACTTTAGTTCTTTTTTAGCTTTTTGCAGCGAAGCTTGCAAAAAGAACAGAAAAAAGAGAAAGAAATATGGAAGAATTGAACCCCTAATTTTTAATCTGCAATCAAAATGTAGAACCATCTACTACATATCCCTTATGTATTTATCTTATGAATCTTATAAGATAAATACATAATCTCTAATGAGAATAAAATAGGACTAATATCGTTATTAATTAATGTAAATCTAAACCATCTTTTATATATGATGAAGTTAAAACCACAAAAACTTGTGCTTGGATAAAGGCAATACCTAATTCTAATCCAGAGAAGGCTATAATGAAAGCTAAAGGAATTAAACCTAAAAAGAAGAAGATAATACCAGAAGTCATTATATTATAAGTGAAACCGGCTAAGATATTTAATAGCATGTGACCTGATAAACGTAATTCACAAATTTATCCTAATTTTATTCGACCTTGTAATGTTCATGTGATTAACCAAAGTAATCTTAAACTAATTTAAACAAATGTATACCCTTAAAAGGATTAGTTCTAGCCCCCAGAGGGGGGCGTGGAACAAATGGGTCCCCCTCCTACGGAGGGGGGGAACCCATTAGTTCTATTTTCTTTTAAGTATAATGATATACTAGGTTGACGATAAGCAGCAAAATAATATATAAACCAAACACGCTTTTCTCAAGTTAAATTACTTAAATTAATTTAATATGGTAAATATCTCTAAATGGACTAGTACGTTTCCTACTTAAATAAGTAGAAATACTAGCCTGAGATATACCTAGAGCTTCACTTGCTGAACTAATCGAAGAATATCTAGTAACTTCATTTGTATGAATATTAGCAACTTCTATAGCTTTACCGGCACGTTCAACGGAGTCTAGCTTGGCGATAATGTACCCTTTAATGGTACTAACTTCTCCATTTGTAGACGATTCGTTATTTATACCTTTATTGGCCAAACTAATTAAATTTTTAGTTTCTTCAGTGTGTTTATGCCCTTGAGCAGCTTGACTCTTTTTTAGTCTACTTTCTTCCGAAAGCTTAGCTCCAAGTCTTGAACCTGCAGTAGAGTTAAGATTATATTCGGGATTTAATAAATCAATATAATATTGTTCTCTACTTATAGCGTTTTCTTTTGTACAGTATTCTAAAATTTCCAATTGGAAATTAGAGTAACCATGCTTTAAGATTGCACTATAAATATGGCTCTTCGCTTTTTCTAATCTAACTGAAAGAAAAGAAAGATCATAATACACTCTAAATCTTCGGGCTAAATTTACACTACTACCGATATATGTTTTCCCGTTTACTTTGTTTACTCAACGATAAATTCCTGCTTTATTTTTACCATCCTTTAGTATGAGTGATTTGTTTAAATATGCGTCTGGATATACTACAACAGGAACAAGACTATCTTTTGATAGGTTATTTGTAACCTGTGAGAAATTTCTACGATGAATTACCTTAAAGCTAGTAGAATACTTTAAAATTTTATGGGGATAATATTTAGGCTTATGTTTTCGTAATCACAATATCCTAAATTCCGTGTGGACAAACTTTATATTATTTGTTAAATTTCAATTTCAATTTCAATTTCAATTTCAATTTCAATTTCAATTTCAATTTCAATTTCAATTTCAATTTCAATTTCAATTTCAATTTCTTATAGACAAACCTACCCACCTTTTTTTCACAACGTAGTTGTTATGTTTTATTTTATTTTATATTATAAAATAAAAAAAAAACAATAAAGAGGGGAGGAGACGGAACTACCTACATACTTTTTACCATTCAATTTATTAGTTCACATATAAATTCCGGCATTACCCTTAACATGTTTAAGGATATCTAGTTTGTCTAGGTCAGCATCAAAGAAAACAGCTAAACCGCAAGAGTCTGTAGAAGAACCGAACTTTCTTGAAGTTGAATACGCCCTAACTGCTATTTGTTTGAAACAGGTGAATTTTCCTTTAGATTTATAAAATAAACCACGCGATTTAACGTTGTTTAAGTTAAAGCTATAGGATAATACAGATTTTCTATTGGAATTTTTAACAATAGATAATATAAGTCCTCCACAACTTTATCCTTTCTTTAAAGGCGTTTATAATATAAACTTTATCCTTATTCTAAGGTGTTTATAATATAAATTCTATCCTTTCTTTAAAGGTGTTTACAAGGTTACTCCTCTATTAATGATATAATAGAATAGAGTGTATAAGTATATAAGTCCTTATACATAACCATAATATGATGATTACCCATACCTCCCTTTCAATCTTTTTTTGCATGCAAAAAAAGAATACAAAGAAGGAGTAATATCATAAAATAAGGAAAGGCTATTGTGATATATTTAATCTTGAGTTACTTAATTTCACCCAAGAACCGGTTTTCCCGGCTACTAGAGTACACCTTATCATTATATTTAAAATAATGCTTTATAATTAAACTTAATATAATGAAAGAACCGTCTACTCGTTGCTCTTTTACAGACAAAGTCTGACTTAGATCCGCGATCACCCATTCCTATTGCTAGTATCTCTAATGATATTACTATACCCTGAGGCATTAATCAGGCCGGACAAGAAGTTTCCTTCTTATCTTTAGTTATTAGAGCTTTAGGGCTTCCCCGGAGTTTGGCTCTTTTACACATAAAGAGTGAGAAACCTACTCTCCTCTTAATATGTTGGCAGCTAATCTTAAACCTAATGAAATATTACGTGCTAGGTAAGAGATAAACTCAATTACAACTAATAAAGGTAATAATGCTAAAGGACAACCAGCAGGTACTAGTAAAGAAAAGAATTCTAAACCGTGTTTCTGGAATCCTAAAAAAGTTGCACCTAAAACGATAGTGAAGCTAAGAGAAAAAGTTAAAACAAAATGACTTGTTGATGCAAAACTGTATGGAACCAGACCGATTAAATTATTTATTAAAATAAAAATAAATAAAGTATACATAAATGGGAAGTATATTTGTCCTTTAGTAGGGTTTATTTGGTTTGTTACAATGCTATGAACAGTTGCATACATAGTTTCTTGGCTAATTGATCAGTTGTTACTTACTACTTTGTTATAGTTAGTAGTTAAAACACTTAAAGCGAAAATTATTACACCAGCCATAGTTAAATATAATCCAATATTAGTTAATGAAATGTGTAAATTGGCTAAAACGGGTGCATCTAAACTTAATAAGTTTCTTATTTCGAATTGATCTAAAGGACTAGTTATTTCTGTGTATCATTTATTTGTCATTTTTTATTTTTATTTTACTGTAATTTTTACTAAAATATATCTGATTTCAGCCTAACTGACCCTAGTTTAAGATATTTAAAAGTTAAGAGGCTGTAAAGTTATAACTTTAAACTATTTAAAGATGGTAGTTTTCTAAAAATTATTTTTTTGCATAAAATAAAAATAGGGGAAAAGATCCTTGCAAATAGCCACTAAAAAGGAGGAGCTGCTTGCTTTTTTTAGCTTGCTAACTCGCCATATATATGCTATTTTATATATAGGTTTGTTTTACCATTATACTATGCAATTATAATTTACTTATAAATACACGAGTTAAAAATAAACGAACAAATCTTGGTAATACGTATTTTGAAAACACGTAGATCATTACTACAAGTAATATAAAAGCAAAAGTTACTTGATTAATAAAATAAAAAGGTACTAATTGAGGCATTTTAATTGTTTTTTTTTCATTTAATGCTTTCATAACCAAAGCTATTACTTATGCATCACTATCCCATTTACCTACTCTTGCTAACCTTGTTTTTTCCTTCACTTCACGTAGTGATAGTGATACAAGGCAAAAACAAAAGATTCTATTTGATAAGTAATCAAGTTAAACAAAAGAAAGGTAAATAAAAAGATAAAAAAGGTTTAAAGGTTAATAAATTTTAGATTAGTTCCAAGCCTAAGCCGCTTGGTGGCTGAAACCCGAAATAAAAATAACAATTTGTTATTTTTAGTGGGCCCTGGAAAGGTGTACAATATTATTGTACTATACGACTTTTAGCTTATAAAGCATCTTTTACAACTTTGCTTTAGCTATATTCTTAAATCTAAAAATATGGGTTGGCTTTTTTTCTCATTCAGAAAAAAATTGCCATGGGCTTAAAAACAAAAAAAAAATAGATGCAGGCGTAATTAAAATAATTTACTTACTCCTTCTTCTCCTACAGCGTAGCAGAAGAAGCACTGAAAGATAATTAACTTATAGAGAATTATAAATTAATGTTGAAACTGAGTAATGTAAACCATCTAATATTGGAGCAGGGTAAATACCGAACAATACAGTAAAGAAAACTAAAATAGCTAAAATATAAAACTCTCTTCTGTTTAAATCAGGTAGAGGGCTTTGAATATGTTTTGAAAGAGCTCCACCAAAGGCTATTCTATTAAACATAAACATAGTATAGGCAGCACTAAACACGATTGAAGATGCAGCGATAGCACCTAATATAGGTAATCTTTCAAAGGCACCATAAACAGATAAGAACTCCCCTACAAAATTTACAGTTAAAGGTGTACCCGAGTTACCTAGACATAATATAAAGAAAAGTATAGAGAATACAGGCATTATTTGAGCTATACCTCTATAGTATGTAATTAAACGAGTATGTGTTCTATCGTAAAGTATACCACCAGCACAAATGAAAAGTCCTGATGAAACTAAACCGTGAGCTAAACCTAGAACGATTCCTCCTTCAATACCTTGTATAGTATTACTGAATATACCTAAAACATAGACAGCCGCATGACAAACAGAAGAGTAAGCAACCAATTCTTTTATATCGATAGTACGTAGAGTACTTAGACTAGCATAAATGATAGTTATAACTAAAACTAAATAAACTAAAGGAGTACAATCTATAGTAGCAACTGGTAAGATAGGTAGAAGAAGTCTTAATATACCGTATAGACTTAATTTTAATACAATGGCAGCCAAAATAATACTTCCACCTAAAGGAGATTCAACGTGTGCCTTAAGTAATCAACCATTTACAAAAATAACGGGTGTTTTAACCGCAAAGGCAATACAAACACCTATAAATAAAAATAATTGTGTAGAGTAATTAAAATTAGTTTTAAATAAGGCATCGAAATCAGTAGTACCCATTACAGAAGACATAGTAAGAATAGATAATAATAAGAATAAGGATGAAAACAATGTATATAAAAATAAGTAAAAACTAGCTCTTACTTTGTTTTTTGATCCAAAAAGTCCTATCAGAATAAATAAAGGAGGAAGTATTGACTCAAAAAAGATGTAAAACAATAAGATATCTAAAACTAAGAAAACTGCTAATAATAAAGTTTCTAATAACAATACAATTATAACATAAGATCTTACATTCTCACTTATAGATGTTCAGTTAGATAACAGTGCTATAGGCATTATCATAGTTGTTAATAATACAAAATAAATAGACAAGCCATCCACACCTAAGTAAAAATCATACGAACTTATCTGGTGATATTCTTGTACAAATTGAAATTGATTACTACTGAAATCGAATAGTATAAATACTATTAAAGAAACAAATAAATTAACTATAGATGTAGTTAATGCAGTTGTTTTAATACGTCTTATATTTAAAACAGATAGCTCATAAGACATTCCTGTAGATATAATAAATATACCCGTTATAGGTATTAATAATAAAAGTAAAAGTAACATATATTATATATTTTAAAGATAAATAAATTTCCCTCAGGATCAAATATAAAACTCTGATCTTTACTTTCACTACATAGAGATGTTGTAGTCAAAAACCAAAATATCCAAAAGCCCATAACTAATAAAACCTTGCATAGTCTAAAAATTAAAGTCACGCTTAGAAAGAGTCGAATAAAAAAAGATAGAAGAGGTCTAAAAATAAAGAGCAGATGGCAGAAAAAAGGGGAAAACCAAACCGCTAAATGAGATACACAAACAACAAGCTATATTAAAGTAAATTAATATTTGAAGGTATTATCTCAAAACTGTATAATATACAAGGAACTAAGATAACAAAGGCAATAACTATAGGTAATAGAACAGTTCAACAGAAAGACATAAGTTGATCATAACGAATACGTGGGAAAGAAGCTCTCGCCCAGATAAATACGAAGATAAGGATACAAGCTTTGAACCCTAAAGAAAGACCATAGAATAATCCTTCAAGTATAGGGTCAGATAATGCATAAGTATCGTTACTGTTATCTGTTAAACTCAATCAAAAGTCGAAATCAACAAATTGTATTAAATAAACTAAAGGCATAAAATTAAACAAGTATCCACCTAAAAATAATATACTTGCAAGGATACAAATAAGGACGATCGAGGCATATTCAGCTAAGAAGAAGAAAACAAATATAACAGCAGCATGTTCTGTCATAAAACCACTAACAAGCTCTGATTCAGCTTCAGCTAAATCAAAAGGAGGTCTATTAGTTTCTGCAATAGACCCTATAAAGAATATTATAAATATCGGAAATAACGGTATTATAAATCAAACAGCTCTTTGAGCTTCTATATTAACAGTAAGATTTAAACTACCTGTTAACATAATAACTAATAATATGGCAGAACTTAGAATTAATTCATAACTAATTAGTTGAGCTGTACTTCTAAGTGAACCTAAAAAAGCATATTTACTATTAGCACTTCATCCGGCTAATAAAATTCCGTAGGTAGATAAAGAAGATACTGCTAGCATATATAGTATACCTAAATTAAAGTCACTTATAGCTAATCCTGGACCATATGGTACAACAGCATAACCTAATAATGCAAAAATTAAAGTTATTATAGGACCAAGGAAAAATAATGTTAAATTAGCTTGTGTAGGTGAAACATACTCTTTTAAAAGAAGTTTTAAGGCATCTGCAACTTGTAAGGTTAATAGTAGGGTTTTATATCATACTACTATTAAACACTCATACCTCGTATCTCTACGAGGAGTAGACTATATCATCCTCTTTCTATTTCCTTTAAAATTAGATTAAAAAGATGTAAAACGTGTAGTCGTTGAGGATCCCTATGTTATAATTTGACTTAAATATCTAATGAATTTAAGAAATATATAAAAAGGTTTCCTGCTGATTGTCCTAAAAATTTGAATATTAGGAGTTTCCAGCATATAGTTTTATTTACATATAAATATAAGGGAATACCTATGTGAAATATAAGGAATGATATTAAGATATTTCCTTATTTTTATTTATATGGCACTTGCATTCATAAATCCAATTATCAATTTAAATTATACAATTCCAAGATATAAGCCGTAAAAGAATTAAATAGTTTCGGGCGCCCCCCCCCCCCCCCCAAGGGGGGGGGGGGGTCTGAAACCTGCGGGGGTCCCAGGGGCCGACTACGTCGCCCCCTCCCCCTCCCCCCTAATCCCCTCTTAACACACTGTGTTAAGAGGGGATAATGGAAAGAATTAAACATATTAATATTGTTTTTATCTTTTTACTTACTTACTGTAAGGGAAAAGAATAAAATAGTAAATCTTTATATGATTCATCAGTATCAAGAATTTTACTTATTTTTTTTGTAGTAATACCTAAATCAGTTGATGCTTTAAGCTTTGAAACATAAGTAGGTGAATTTTCATTTATTAATACAATATTTTCACCTTCTTTTTTATAAACTCAAACAGCAGTAGTAACAATTTTCGCTAAGGTTAAATTATTTAAAAGTTCATCTCTTACAGTAGCACTAAGTTCTGAAGTGAAAAAATAAACCCACATACTGTTTTTATTAACAGCTGATTTAGTATCTAAGTTCGAAGATATAGATCTATAATCTACATTGAAATAATCTCCAGTTTTACTCATACTATCAAAAGCGGAGTTATTAATTAATTTAAGTGTTTTAGCTTCATAAGCTCATACTTTAATTTGAGGTTTTTTAGCTTGTATTATACTTAATTCAACTAACTCTTGTAATTCTTTGTCACTTAGAGGTTTGCTGAATAAATAGTGTCCATTTATACCACCGGGTTTTAAACTATCTATGTGATATCTAACCATATTAGAATTAACTTTTAAAAATTCACGGGCTTTTTCCCTTGAAACAAAGCATTGTTCACAAGTATCTCTTCTTACATGGTCATTAAAAAAAGGGAGTTTTTTTATGGACTTCTGGTTATCGGATAGTGTATAAATTCAAACCTTTTTAGCTAATTTAGCATCCAATTCTAACCCGGCTGATGAAGTTTTAACTAAACTAGTTATTGACTCAAAGTTCTCAATAGCTTTACTATAAAATAATAACCCCTTATAAGGTACATTTGTATTAAGATACATTCTTATTGATTCTCGGGCTATATTCGTAGCTTTAGTAGCACTGTTTACACTAGCATATTGTACAAAAATTTTATCTATATGCGAATTAGTATATTTGTATGCATAGATAGAAATACTGGTTTTATTACGGTTTAGCACAGTATCTGTACGGTTTGACTCTAATATGTCATATAAATATCTGTAAACAGTAGTTTCAGAATATTTAGATATAAAATTAGTGTTTAATAATGGTAAATACTCTTGTAGATATCAGTTTTCTCTAGCTCCTTGTTGTTCAGAAGAACATACCTCAATTACAGAAAAGTCGAAAGAATCTCATCCCACAATAGTAGCAAACAGATGAAATCTATCCGTTAATTTGTGTTTAATATGAGATCTAAATCTATTTTCAAATTTAATAGTTCTTCCTATATAATAAATATTTAAATCATATTTATACTGTATTAGATAAATACCACCTGTATCCCCTAATACTTGAAAAAACAAGGATCTTTCTTTTAAATTCAAAATATCTGAGCAGGTTGCCAATAAAATTTTATCAAAAACTTTAACAAGAGCAACTCTATCTCTATATAATTCTTTTATTGCTTCATGTATAGCATCAGCCTTACATGAAGCAATATTTGACGTATCATTTGGATTGTATAATTTTCTGGTAGTATGATAACATCTATTTATGTTTTTGCCTTTCAATGCCTGTAATAGCCCCAAGTATCCCACGGCGTTAGGTCCCAATCTTCTTTGCATACTGGCCATAGTTTTTCTTTCAGCTACAGTTACATAAGCTACTGTTAATAAAACGGGAACAGTTACTAATAATACTTCTATAATAGATATTAAAGTTGGAAAGTATATCATTTTTTTTTGTACAAAGGTCTAATTTTAGTTAGAGATATGAGTTTTTAGTAATCGATATTTTAATGGTGCATTTTTAAACATAGCACATTTTCTTTCTAGGCTTTTTTTAGGCTTTTTTTTGCCATAACATCTTTCTATATACATACTCTAAGAAAAAAAAAAGAAAGAAAATTCTATATATAATCAACCCAAACTAGTTACGCAGCAGGTAAGTAATTTATAGTTGTTTCAGTCTTACCATGAAACTGAACTTAAGAATTTATTTAGGTTACTGAACACTGCAGATTTATATATGCAAATTACCTATTATTAGTTTAAACTACTTAGGGTTAACTAAGGTTAAACCAGCCAAAGTGTATGAGATAAAGAGTAGATGATGTAAAAAGTAAAAGCTATTAATGCCTTACCACATAGGCAGCACCACTAAATAGTAAACCTAGATACATTTTTGTCTTCTTTTAGAGTAAAAGAAAAAAAAACATAAAAAGAATTTAATCGCTATTTTTTCCCTTTATTTAAATTTGTAGAAAGACCCGTCCAACCCTATTTAGGGTAGTTTAATAACAGACCTAACATACCACTTTAAATAATATTTATCTAGTTAGGGTTTTCTTATACAGATTTTATTATATTTATTAAATAATAAAAAACATAATAACAGTAAAAACCATTAATGATAAAATAAAACAAGGATCACCATTTTTCGTTATACGTTCATACAAATAAGCGTATTAATAATAAATAATTCGGATTTTAGTTTTTTTTTGTATTAGAAAAAAAGCTAAAAAGAGCAGGTCAGCTCTAAAAAAAAATAAAGTAAAAAGAGATATGGAAGAATCGAACCCCGAATTTTCGATCTGCAATCAAAATGTAGAACCATCTACTGCATATCCCTTATGTATCTATCTTAGATTATAAGATAAATACATACAGTAGATTAATATATTTAATACTAATTAGTTTGTTTTTACACATAGGTAAAAACAAAAGAACCGTTAAGTCAGCCATAGCAAGGCTTAAATAAACAAATTAATGTTTATATGAAGCATTTAATTTCTTAAATTTTTCTATCTGATCACTTAACTGTGACGTATAATTATGATCAGATTGTTTTATTTCTTGTTCTATGCTCAACCCTTTTTGAATTAAATCATTTATAGAAGTACCTTGATTGTTTATTAAACGATCAACAATACCTAATCTATTGCTAATATTCATGTAAGAAGTTTCAGACATGCTAGCTGGAACATCCATAGACATATTACCTTGAGCATCTGTTACTACATTAATACCATGTTGACTAACTATATTGTTGAATTGTTCTATAAACCCCACAAGTTGAGGGAGCATTCTATTTACCTCTAAAATAATATTATCTAACTCGAAGCTACTTTTTAATGGTAGAGTTACAAACCCATGAGGTTTAGGTGGATTATGTAACCCTAGCATTAAAAGCCCTTTATGTTACTTTGTAAAGGTAAACTTACAAAAGCGTGAGGTTTAGGTGGACTGCTAAGAGCTCACTCTAAAGAATTGTAACTTCTGTTTAAGAATGTTTGTAAACTATCACTATAGAATTGTGGTACTAATCATGGGTATCTTGAAGTAGCTTTTCCTTCAACTAATTGTACGTATACAATGTATAAGAATAATAAAGTACCTACTACACTTATTATAGAACCAAAACTACTTATTAAATTTCATCCTGAGAATGCATCTGGGTAATCACTTATTCTTCTAGGCATACCTTGTAGACCTAAGAAATGTTGCTTTTTTTATAGCAACGTACGCACTGTAAAACTATAATTTATCTTTATAACTGTATATTTTACCATCATAAGAATTTCCACTCTCGATCATACTTTTTAATGTATAATAATTAACTTTAGCATATTTCATAGCTTTAGTTATACTTTTTAATTCATTTATTAATTGTAAATTATTATCAAATACATAAATAGTTTTACGGTTGGACACTTCTCTAGATATTAGTAAAAAGTCTTGATACTCACCTTGGGCTATGGCAGCTCTGGCTACTTTACCATCGATTTTTAAATAATTAGCCATTTCTCTACCAGATTTAAATTCTATTATTATCTCATTGTTTTGATTATAAACAACAATGTGTTTTCTAAGTTGATTGTCTCCTGCAGGTTTTTCTGAATATTCCGAAAAATTTTCTACAAGTAAAGGTTCAAAAGATAAAATAAGACTTGAATTATAAAGGTATTTATTGTTAATATGATTTAATAGCGCACTATGACTTATTTGTAATCCTTTCAAAGCCCTGTTTATTGAAGAATAAACGATAGGATCTTTATCAGGTGAATTAACAAGATACGCAAAAACTAAAAAACAATAATATTTATTATCTATGTCTTCAGATGTGTATTTTAAATGATTAGCTGTTTTAAATGTTTTAAGAAAGACAACTAATCTATTATAACCTTCAGAACCTTTAGAGAATAAAGATAATAACTTTTCAGTCGTTAAAATAGCATCATCTAATTTACCTCATTGAGGGTTTACCCTTGGAATAACTTTATAGTGACTATTAATAGTTGGTTTAAGTTTAATAATAGCATATTGTTCAAAAACTAGGGAAGTTTGAGGAGTAGTAATATATATAAACTTTAAACTTCAATCTAAAGCTGAAGTTTTGGATATTTCCAGTTCAGATGATGATTGAGGATTACGTAAACCTTTAGTTAATTTATTATACTCCTCCATTCTTCTAGCTAAATTATTAGAACTACCTATATAGAAACGACAAGGGTCATTTTTAGATGTTAGTTTATAAACACCTGAAATTCCTAAGTATTTGAATTTAATTTGTTCACATCCTTGTTCAAGAGAATCAAACTCAATAAATTGATTATTATCAATATTGCTAACTTCAGATAAGATATTATAAACAGAACTAGTAGAGTAAGAACGTTTTGGTACCATCATTGCCAAATTTTGTACCCGAAGACTCAAGTTATAAGAACTAGATCTAAAATTTTTAGGTGAATCTAGATGAGATAAATTATCAGTGCTTATTTGTCACCAATAATTTGTAGATCATATCACTACCATACCTAAATAAAACATTTATTATAAAGGTATCAGGTACCTGGCGTATGATCGTTGAAGCCGCTTTACTTAGTATAGCTAAGAAAGATTGCCTGCTGATTGGTCGTAAAAACTAGGTCTAGATTTATACGTCTTTCCAGCAATTTGCCAAGTTTTCAGGGAGTTTATTTTAATATATCTCCCCTTTACGCTACAAAATTTCTATTGTAGACCCCCAACTTCAGAGGGAAGAATGTTACATTACAAAAAATAGGATAAACTTGTTATCATATAAACGTGGACTATATCTTAAGCTATACTGCTAATACCGTATAACTTTTCTTTCGTGTAGTCTCTGAGGATCCTACTAAGATAATCTAATATTATCCGTTGGTTCCCTGCTGATTGTCTAGATATACTTAAGATTTTTACTTACCAATTATATAATAACGGTTGAGTACTTAAGCCTTGTGAGAGTTTCCAGCATATAGAAAGATTGGGAGGGGCTAATGGGGTTTATTTTTGACGAGGTGAACGTGGAAGAGATTGTATAATTCACGGTTCTCCATTTAAATCTACTCGTTGATCGGTGTCTAGACTTTTTTTTATAAGTGTTCATCTAACTTTGAAATGTTGTTTAGCACCATTAATGGATGGAAATATTAATTCTTCACCCTTTTGGTTATAACAAAAAACAGATTTACCACCAATACCATACTGAGGAGAAAGTTTACCTTTTAAACCTTTAGATGGATGATTACGAGTAAGGTAAAATTCTTTAATACCCTGAGCAATGGCATTTATTATTTCAGGGGAAGTAGTGGTACCGTATTTGGGGTGACTTTCTTTTTTGAAAAGCTCTTTTAATTTATTAATAGTATCAATTGAGTGACGATAACCAAAAGAACTACCTGCAACTTTTAAGACATTATATCTAGGTTTATAATAATCCATTCATTTTTGTTCTAAATCCGAACAGACTATTGTATCTGAAGCACAAATTTCTAGTATACCTAGAGAGAAATTTTTTAATTCATACTTTCTCATTGCTCTAGTTAATACTATCTTTGTAGCCTTATCAGAATTTGCATGGTAAAAGTGAGAAGTCATTCTTTTAGATAAAGTAATACTGCTCCCCACATATAAATCTTTAGTTATATTATTTATAAATAAGTATACTCCCGATTTTCCTCTTAAAGCATTATAAATAGCTCTTTTACTTTCTACAACGTTATAAAAAAACATAACAAAATTATCGTTAGGTGAACCACCAGGACCTTTGTAATCATGATTAAATCTCTTGCCTGCCGTCTTTCTTGTGTCAAAAAAAGACATTCTTCCCTTTACATTAACCCCAATAAATAATATTCAGAAATGTACTTTTCCTAACATTTTGTTATAATCTAACCCTAATATTTTAGGGATTCAGAAATATCATGCAGCATATAATGCAAACACAGCACCCATACTTAAAACATAGTGGAAGTGAGCTACAACGTAGTAAGTCAATTTTACACACTTCCATTGCAAATACAATTTGCACATACAGCACTGCTCACGCAATGGATCGGACTATAACTTATCTAATTATTTAACTTAATAAACTTTCGATTGTCACGTTTAGTCTCTACAGATCCTACTAACTAACAAATTTGTTAAACTATAAATAAAAAAAAGATAAATTTATTTAGTATTGATATTAGCTTTGGTTTCCACGGTATTATCTTATAATTTTTAGTTATATTTTCCGCATTGAGAAAACGTATAAGACTTCACCGTTAGCAATGGTTAAGATTTTACTTAAATATTACCGAAAAATGTATGAATTTTTTTCATGGTGACAAGACAACACGACACTTACTAAAGAAGCTTTTGACGAAATTTATTTAACGACTCTAACTTTTCACCTAATAAAGGGTAGTTAGTACAATGAGTGATGATTTTTAATAATACTTCCTTTTTATATACTTCTATAGAATAGAATTTACCATAAGTATTTCTAAGTTTATTCGTTACTTCAAAATACTGTTTAATCGCATCTATTAAGTAAAAATCATCATTTTGCCCTATTGAAAAAGAATGGTTATTAGATTTTCTTATTGAAAAACAACCTTCAGCTTCTATAAAACCAGATAATCATTCTTTAAAATAGCTAGGAAGGTTTAAATTAAAATTAGATTTTATAATAGTTAACTGTTTATCATATTTAAGCTTTCGATTTAATAAATAAGTTTCTACCGAGGTATTAACTAAACATGTTTTTAAAAATGCTAGTTGACATATTTTTCTGGATGTTAAAGGTGGATAAGTATCATAAATTTTTATAATTTCTTCAACTTCTTGCTTTTTATTAACTACTCAAATAACATCTGCACCTTTACCTGTGATTCTTACCGTTCCTCCTACTACCTTGGCAACTTCAATTAACATATTATAGTTAGATTTAATATTAGATAATTTAATAATTAGTCTGTATTGCAGTGATTGTTCACGTCAATGATTAACTTGAATACTACCATCACCATCCATTAAACCAACTCAAAATATTTTTATATATTGATTATAGATATTTTTATTAAAAATATCACTTACATTGTGGTCATTATTAAAATTAAGGCTAGACAGAATTGATCCTGTACTAGTCATATATAAGAAACTAGGTATAAAAATACCGAGTAAAACTAACATCAAAACTGTATCGTGGAATGCAATATCAAGAGAAGCGTTCGCTAAAACAACTCCTGATAATCCCCCAATTGTGAACATGAAAATGAAACCTAAAGCAAATAACATTGAAGGTGTTAATTGTAAAGATCCTCCGTAACATGTTGCTAATCAAGAGAAAATTTTAATTCCAGTTGGAACGGCGATAATTAATGTAGCAGCTGTGAAATAAGCTCTTGTATCTACATCTAAACCAACTGTATACATATGATGCCCTATTTTACCAGTTTTCTAATTTTACTAGTAAAAAGTGGACTATATCTTATACTTATGATTTATTAGCATAACCTAATGACTTATTTTCAATTGTAAAAAAATTCATATTATGTCTTAATTTTCTAACAACCTTTAAATCTTCTGGTGATAAAGGTTGCTTGTTTACAACAATTTCAACTATTTCACTTCATGATTTAAAAGATTGGTTTTTACTAGTTTTCAATGGATATATATTAAAATAATTACAAATATTATAAATAGTTGGTTTTTTTCTATCATTACAAGAAATAGATAATCTAAACATATTATTAGTGTAATTATTTAAATTTTTAAATTTTATATATTTATTAATGGTTTTAAGTTTTGCTTTAGTTACTGTATTAAATAATAAAGCTATTTTATTTAAAACAAACTCTTCATTTTTTTGATCTAAAATAAATAGAAGCTGTACATAAAACGCTTTTTTTTCATTACCTATTTTTACAGAAAAGCAACCTTCAGCATCTGTAAAACCAGATAATCATGCATCATTCAGACTAGGTTCTTTAAGGATTTCTATTTTTATAGGCACTTCTTTATTATAAAATAAAGAGTAATTAAATCTACTTGCATTATTTAATGCACTGTTTCATTTAGTTAACTGATTAACTCTAGATTGTAACACAAGATTACCATTTAGTAATAAATATAATAAAAAAATACCCTGATTATCGGATACTATATATCTAGAATATTTCCTATTACCATTATTGTCATAAAAATGTTTAACTTTACCTACTTTTAAATTTTCAAATATTTCGTGTAAAACCGTGTCATCTTTTTGAGTAATAACTAAAAAAGGTCTACCCTTGTGTTCTAATATTGCACCATCGCCTTCTAAAAATCCTATAAATCACGATAATCAAATATTGTCTTGTTTAAACTCTTCATTAAAATAATAAGCAAAGTTTTTTTTGAATAAATCATAAGTATTTCCACGTATAGTCTCTGAGGATCCTATTTTGTCCTGGTTTAAAGAACATAAGTTTCCTGCTGATTGGGCATTTCTATTAGCATTTAAACTATAAAAAGTATCTAATAAATTTCCTAATTTTGTATAGCATATAATGCTAATACTAGCTATAGTAAATAGAAACAAAAAAAGGTAGCCGTTCCAGCCTACAGTGGAATTTATTACCTTATAGTCACCTATAAGGAAAGCCAGCCATTGACTTCAAACAAGGAATCCTAAAACTCCAATAGACATCATGGCATAAACCATCCCTAAATATCCGAACACACTCTTGTTAGAGCTAGCAGAAATAACTGTACTAATTATACCAAAACCTGGAATAATTAATATGTAGCGATATTTTGATTAAAGGAATAGCTGTGTAATATAACACAGTCTTTTCTCATTAATACTCAAAAACTTTTATATCTTTGTTAGGACTTTATCTTGAGTTGTAGTATTTTCTTCATGACGGTTTATTAAGGATTTAATTGTTAGTATTTTAGATAGCCCTTTATCTGTTAAGTGTTCTTTGTCTTGTATTAATCTATACACCTTTCTTCATCTTAAATAGCTTACATGCTTTCTAGATTGTAAGTGATATTGATCAAAATAATCTATAACCCTTTTAGCAGAACCGAAATTAGTAGAACCATAATAATAGGTATCTTGAGACTTCCTATATCCGATGTTTCCACTTAAGTATTCTTTTATCATATTTAACAATAAATCACTTTTTTGATCTATTTGAAAATTTAATCTTATTTCCGGTTTATTTCTAGTAATACGTTTAATAATTTTTATTTGAAAACTAGCATCCGCATCAGAAAAACCTGCTAATCAGTGGTTATCCAAAATTTTACTTGAATCTATAGTAAAATTAATATTTTGATCTGCATACTTAGTATGACTTAATACATTATTAACTACTTGGTTAAATCTGTCTTCTGTTCTTAACTTACCATTTATCAAGTTAATTACATTTAACATACCCTCTTTATTAGATACTATTAAAAGGTATGCGTTTTTGTCCTTTACTTTCTTTACATTACCGTAACCTAATTTTTCTTTCAAGTAATAGGCTAGAAATGCATCTGGAGAACTAAAAACTATAACTAATTGTTGAGCTTTACTAAAATGACCATCCCCGTCTATTAATCCTGCTAGATAATAACCTAATTGTTCATTATTTAGAGGCTTCGAATGTTTAGGAACGTGATCTGATACACGTTTAACATTTTCTAAATTTACTACAACTCCGTCGCGTAGAGTCTCTGAGGTTCCATTTTTTATATATATAATGTTACCTGCTGATTTCCTTCATTGTTCTAACTTTTTAACTATGCCATTTAAGAAGGAGTATTTAGAACTATTTAGCGAAGGGGTCCCAGCATACAGCAACGTTAAGAGGCCTACATGCGTAACCTCTGGATGTCCGAAGAATCCATTTCTTCAAATTTAACTTTATAAAATCCCTTATTAAATTCAGGTACCGGTAGTTTAAATTAAACTCCGGGCTTGTGTATCATATATATGATAGAAGAAACCGACTGTACATTAAGCAGCATTTCAGCCACCCACCAGTGAACCAGTCTGTAGCGGTCACTTAAATAACCGACGGTCTTTAAATGAGAAACTTATTGACCGTTAACACTAGCATCGCTAATATTTATATTACTTTTCCTTATATTTATAAAGATATATAAACTTTTAGATTAAGAGTTGCAAGTAATAATCGCTAAATATTAACTAAATCTAAGGTATGTTTTTAAACATTAACTATTTCGGATCTTATATCTTTTTACATCTGTCCTAATAATTTCATAACTTATACGTTAGACCTTGACTTTTTTTCCCGTCGTACTTAAAGATTATTTGATTTATTTATCATTTTAACTTTTTCAATCATCTCCCGTCTTTTTGACTCGTTTAAATGATCTTTATTCACAAGACTTTTATGAATATCTTTTCATAATTTATAGGATAAAGACTTTTTAGTATATAACGGATAGTTATCAAAATAAGGGAAAATAATTTTACAATTATTCACTCCTCCTACTCTAAATTCATAAACATTTTCTACTGAATGTCTAGAAACAATTCCATTTCTAAATAATACAGAGAAATGCTCTAATACTTTTAGATTTATTTCTCATTTTTGAGAAATATTGAAGTTGAAAGTAAATCCTTTAGTTTCACCTATTGAACAAGTAAAACAACCTTCTCCATCAGTAAATCCTGCAAATCACGCATCGTTTAAAGTAGGAAGAATAGATCTATTATTAATAACAATAGGTTCTAATAATATTCTACCTTTAGTAACCCATTTGTTAAACCCTTTAACGAAAAGATCAAATTTTGCTTTTCTTTGTGGTAAAACAAGATTACCATTAAATAAACTAATTATAATGTCTATTTCTTTCTTATTTTGTGTTACATATCTACTAGTTATAGCCGATTGAGGTATAACTTTACCAAATCCAAGAATTTCTTGTATAAATTCTAAAACTTGTTTATCCATTGTAGCTTGTGTAATAACAAAAACCAAATCTCCTCTATTGTTCACTATAAAAGAACCTTCTCCTTCAGTGAAACCAATTAATCAAGTTAAAAATTTATCTGAAGGGATTTTATTATTTGGTAAATGAGTATTGTATTTCTCATAAAATGCAGAAAAATAAAAACCATGGTTAAGTGAATTAGACATATGTCTTTTAAACGTAGATAAGCTAAAACTAGGAAAAATAAATAATGTTGATAATATCAAATAATCTTCAAATACTACTCTTGAGAAAAGATGTTGGTATAATATAGGATCACCACCTCCTGCAGCTTCAAAGAATGATGTATTAAAATTTCTATCCGTTAATACCATTGTAATTGCCAAAATTTTTTCTTGGTTTGCAAGACATTGTCTTATGGTTGGGCCAGCGTATCCTTATCCTCCGTATTAGGGTCAGCAGCCCATACCTTAGAAACTTATTACATTGTAGAATGTACAACGAATAAACTTAGAGCAAACTCTCATACACTCACGTGTATGTTGGGACTATCTTTTATTTATTTAAGTTGTAAAAGTTTTGTAAATGATCCCATACAAAAATCGTTCTGTTATCTTTCATCTTAGTTTTAATTTGTTTTACATAGTCCATATTAAGTTTATGATCAAAAGAGCCTTTAGCAAATAGCATGGCAACCTTCTCTCAATCCATATAATCTGAATATTTTGTACCAAATAAAGGATATTTAGTAAGATAATTAACAACTTCCATATTACCAGCTAAATTTGTAGTTCTAACTCTATATTGAGGGTTATCACTCTCACTTCTAGTATGTTTTACTACAGATTTAAACATAAGAGCAACTTCTTCTAAAAAAAATATATTATCTCTTTTATTTTGATCTTTTTGTCTTTGACTTATTTCAAACTTACATTCTATTCTAGGGTATTTACCGGTTTCGGTACTTCTAATTGAAAAATGACCATCTGCTTCTATAAACCCTGATAATCAAGCATTAGATGACATAGAATCAGTATTTAGCCCCTTTTTTTCAAAAGTAGTGTTTTTATACTGGTTATATCAATCTATTAATCTATGTAAAGCATAGATTTTGTTAGTTTTCATTTTACCGTTAAGTAGATCAACTAACAAAAAGAGACCTTCTATATTATTAACTGTGTATATATAAGCATTCTGATTTTTTTTCTTAGAAATAGATCCTTGCGAAGCATGTCCTATTTCTTTTTGAATTAATAGAGCTAAGGGTAAATCTTTCAAATGAAAAACTATTTGAATAGAAGGATAATTAAGGCTACCTTTAGCAGATCTTTCGCTTATTGGTACATGTATTGTACCATCTCCTTCTATAAGACCTGCTAAATAGTAGGCAAAATTTGCGTTCAAATCTTCACCCTTTAGTTTTGGTGTTTTACTTGCTTCTAACCTGGAGGACAAAGAAAAGTGAGATCCTTTTTCTATATACGAAGAATTAGCAAGTAAACAATATTCGTTATGTAAAACTCTTTTTGTACTTAAACCTAAACCAATACAACAAATAAACTCTGGCGCGTAGTCTCTGAAGAATCCTAAAAAGTGTAAACTTAATAGGTTTCCTGCTGATTCTGTGTAATTAATGTTACACAGTTTCCAGCAATTAGCCAAATTTAAAGCCGGCACAATTTTACCGGCAAGTACTGGTAATGAAAATAATAATAATACAGCTGTAACTATTACAGCTCATCCAAATAAAGCTAATTTCGTTCTACAAAACAATAAGCATTTATCCTATAATACTTATTATTATTAAGATAATAACAAGCCTATATTGAGAATTGCTTACCTAAATGTAGTAACTTTAATCTAGGGCTATATTTAACCACCGTTAAATCATATAAAGGGTTGTCCAGAGCCCCCTAATAAATAAAAACAAATTTAGTTGTTGGTTTTTATAACCAGGTCTCAGACGCCTAGAGGCTAAGTTTTGGCTTGCTTCTTTATCTAACACGTAGTGTTAAGACTGTTTTTAGCAGTAATAAAAATAAGTTCCAAAACTATGATACTATCTTTTTATTATTTTATATATAATGGCTTGCGGAGCATAACCAAGAAAAAGGCAGAGCTCTGCCTAGCTGCTCCGCAAGAAAATGATACAAAATAGTTCAGATATAACCCTTTATATATAATAATTCTATACTACTTACTATAACTCTCTTTTAGAATTCATTCTGGATTTAATTAAGATAATTTTATCTAAACCCTCTTTATCAAGATGAGCTTTAGATTTAATAAGGCCAGATGCTTCTTTAAAATATTCAAAATCTTTAGCTTTTTCCCCCAATATAGGGTATTCCTCAAAAGTAGGTATAATAGTATTTACTATGTCAGAAAAATTTGACACAGTAAATCTAGCAATACCTGACTTTTCTGCAATAGAGAAAGAACCACAACCAAAAAATTGTACAAAGCTTTCCATTAAATAAGCATCACGTATATTTTGAACTATAATGAAATTTAAAGTAACGCTCGTACCTAATTTATGTGTTTTAGATTTACTTGTTTTAATAAAGAAACAACCTTCACCTGTCACAAAACCAGCCACTCAGTGTTTAACTTCTGACTTATTTAACTCTAAAGTAGTTTTTGGTACTTCAGGTCTTGTTACTGGAATAATATTAGGGAAAGCAGTCTCTAATCTTTCAGGTAAACCTTTATTAAGGGTAGCTCTTAAACTAATAAGATCTAAGAGACCATCCTTAGTAAGATGTTCTTTACTCTTTACAATGTAAAATGCCTTTTTAAATAATAAAAAATCAGCATACTTTTTAGTTTTTAGAGGATGGTTATTAAAATGTTCAATAACACAAGCTAAATCACTTAGTTTTATAACTTGGTATAGTGCAGTATCACCATGAAGGCTTACATTACCTACACCAAAAAAACGTTGAATTAGATATAAAAGATCTATATCTTTAGAATGAAGATGAATATTAAATACTAATTTCACACTTCAACCTAAATTATGTCTAGGGTTTTTGCTAATAACTAAACTAAAACATGACTCTGCATCACAGAAACCTGTAACAAAATCAGGGTTTATTTTATTAGCACGGGTAGTATATTTCGTTTTACTCATTTATATCACTTTAATTGTATATAAATTTGGAGGTATGAAGATCTACATACTAGTAACTTAAAAGTTTTATACTAAATAGTGTATTTATCGCTTAAACCTAAATAACTAGCATATAGTTTCACCCCAGAACCGGTTTTCCCGGCGACTAGAGTACACCTTACAGTATTAAGTATACTGAAGAACCGTCTACTCGTTGCTCTTTTACAGCAATACTTTCACATATTGCTGACTTAGATCCGCGATTACCCATTTCGTTTTCACTCATCTTAAGGCTTGTTACCATACCTGAGTAATTACTTCAGCCACTTATAGCATTTCGACTATAGCTTGGTACCTTAAGCTTTAGGGTGTCCCCGGAGTTTGGCTCTTATGCACAAATTAGCGTAAACTATCGCTTATCATGCAGTCTTATACCTGGACTTCTCATATTAAGTACAGTAGTAATGACACTTAATGATTATATCTTGAACACATCAAGATACAACCAATATTGCGGACTATATCTTCAGCGCATCTATTATATGTTGTCTGCCTCTATATTCTATTACTTTTTTTATAAAAAAAATAAAAGCGAAACAGGCACTTATGCTCTACTATAGTATGAGCTTATGCACAACAACAAACTGTTTAGATACGGTGTCTAACGTGTAGTCTCTGAGGATCCTACTAAGATTATCTAATGACATCTGTTGGTTTCCTGCTGATTGAGCATGGTTTATCCGGTTATAAATAATTTAAACCTATAAACACTTATGCTGTTCCAGCATATAGTTAGAAGTTTTATATAAACCCCATTATGTATTGCTAATTCTATTACACATAACTATACTTTATCTTGTCCCTCCCCCACTTTTGGTGGTTAGAGGGAAGATTTACAGATATATCCTTTCCCCTTCGGGGACAGATAAGCTATATTTGTGTTCAAATGTTTAACCAATGTTTTTTGAGATGCTGGAATGTTTTTACTTTTAAAATATTCCATACATTTACCTAAACTTTCAAAAAGAATTTCTTCTTTACTTTCAACATCCATTAATATCACAGATTTACTTGAACTATTCACGGCTTTATTTTTATTAAAATTAATTCTATCTTTTTGTAACATTAGAGCTATATCAGGTAGAAGCATGTTTGTAACCTTTGCTGTATCTACTTGTTCTCTCAAAAATAAATATTTACCTAAATAATAAGTACCCTTAGTTAGGTGTTTAGTGAATGTGAAATGGCTAATATTAAGTTTAGATATAAAATCTTTTTGTTGCGTAGTAAAATAATAAAGTATAGATTTATCTCTGTTATACATGTATAAAGGTTTTGCTGTAGATCCACTAGGATTATTTGAAACCTTTATAGTATTTAAATTAAAAGAAGGGTCCAATAAAAAATATTGTTCTAAAACTATTTCAGGTTTAAACTCAGCGTAATAGGGTAAACAAACTACTTCTAATTTAAAACAAGATAAACCTTTTTCTTCAATTAGTTCTGCCGCGCGCGAGCGCGCTGAACCTGCCTCCTTTTTTTTTTTAGAATTAAAAAAAAAAGAGGAGGCTGGAGGAATTAATTTACCAGAATTCTTCTGCGTTTTATTTAAATAGCCTCTTAATCTCAAAGCTAACTCTGAGGATGAACCAACATACTTTTCATTTGTATCTGTACAAGTAAAGATATAAATACCACGTTGTTGTATTTTACTATGAGGTAAACCTAGTTTATTATCAATTAAACGTCTAGTTTCTTTTTTATCTAAATCAGTAAAAACAAATCTAGCCATAGTAATTAAAGAATTTAGTGTATCTTCACTAACTAGAATATTAGAGTAAGCTAATATTTCATTTAATACCCCTACTGTTACAGGTGTACCTTTTTTAATTTGAGCTTTTGCTAACTCATGAGCATAAAGGTTACTACCTTTTCTACCTAAAATAACAGGTCATGGATTCACTTTTTTATTATTATCTTTCTTTTCAGGTTTTGGCTTTTCTGGTTCCATCTCTGGGTCTGGACCGCCTCCACCATTAGATTTACTACTATAATTAGCTTTTAAAGATAAGCTACTTTTAGGTTTAGATCCAAAAAGATCTTGGTTAAATTTATTTATATAGCTTGCATAGTTAACGCGTAAAAGAAATAGGTGCCCAATAAAGGTTAAGTTTATAGCTCCTAGAAGACTACTTATACCTGCTAAGTGTAAAGCAAATATAGCTAGATCTACACTAGGTCCACTATGACTTTGTATTCCGGCTAAAGGTGGGTAAAGTGTTCAACCTGTCGGTTTAAAATAAACATTTTCCAGTTTCATATTTGTTATCCCCAGCGGGGGGGGGCCCAGCGTAGCTGGGCCGGGACCCCCGCAGGCTCCAGTCCCCCCCCTATGCGGGGGGGGGGCGCCCGGAGCTAATTACTTTAAATAGTATAAAATCTATTTAAAGAATCTCAATTATATTGAGTTCTTAAGGTATTCATGCTATTTTTTAGTAAAATTAATCTCTTAGTACCATCTAGAGTTTTGTGTATTTTAGATAATCTTATTTTATGTATTTCACCTCAAGATAAAAAATCTTGATGTTTAGAACTAAATAAGGGGTATTTAGACAAGTAAGCTATTAGTTTTTCACTAGAGCTCTTTTTACTTGTTCTAACTTCATACACTAACTCTACAAATTCTTCTCTAGTTTGGGGCCCCCCTAAAATTTTTTATTGTTTTTTATGACTGCTTTGCAGTCCTTAGGCTTCGCCTAAGATAAAAAACAATAAAAAATTAACGCGAAGCATAGGCGGGACCCAAACTTAAGCCCGCCCCACCTAGGGTGGCGCATTATTTTTTTTTTATTATTATATATAATAATAAAAAAAATTTAGAAAGTTCTTTTTATTTCATTCACAGATTTAACATCAAGAAATTCTCTAATTTTTTCCATTATAGGTTTATTAGAATAGTCTTCATTAAAGAGATTAGACTTTTTACCATATACTGCTTTTTGAGAGATTCTCTTCCCCACAGGGGAGGTAATGTCTTATTTCTTCTGCTATACCATGTGAATTAATACTAAAATTACTATAAAAATTACCATCTGCTTCAATAAACCCTGTTAACCAAGGGTTATCCCCTAAATGACTAGTATCTAGTTCTAATTTAGTTAATTTAAGGTTATTGGATGAAAGTTTTGAAGTTGAAGTTGATCTAGCATTTAACCAGTCAATCATTCTATGTAGAGCCTCTATCTTGGGAGTTCTCATTTTACCGTTAAGAAGTACTTTTAGTTAACTGATATCTATCCCGGAAAATTTTTCCATTTTTTACATAATTACTTAATGTAACGTGATTACTGTTAAGCTCTTTGGCTGCAATACGTAAAGAATCATATAAGAAAGTATCACCAGTTTGGATATCAGCAACTTTTAACTTGAAACCTGCTACAGGGTGTTTTATTCTATTAGATTGAATAAAACTTAATTTTTCCAAAGTTTCATTGGTATGTTTTTTTCCCAATATTGCGTCTCTCAATTTAATTTTAGTTTCTTCTGTATGTTTATAGGTTTTACCTAATGCTGCCTCTCTTAACTTAGCTTTGGTTTCATCGGAACGATTAAGAGCTATTTCCTTCATTTTGGCCAGAGACTCTTGAGTATGTTTATAACCGAATAGTGAACCCGCTACCTTTAATATGTTATACTCTGGCTTTAAATTATCGATATAATATTGTTCTCTGGTTATTACATCGGAAGGGTTACAAAATTCTAATATATCAAGGTTAAATTTAGAATAACCGTGTTTTAGCAAAGCTTTACAAATTAAACTAGATTTAGCTGCTCTAGTAAGATATTTTATATTGTAATAGTCCATAAATCTACGATATAGGTCTACACTGGATCCTACATACATTTTTCCCGAGTCTATTTTTGTTCAACGATAAACACCTGCTTTTCCTTTGTTATCGTTAAGAATATCTTCTTTTTGAGTATCAGCATTAGTGTAATTAACAATTGAGTTTAAAGAATAACAAACTCTGGATATTTTATGAATAACGGTCAGATATTCACTATATTATTACTATTATACACCCTGGGACATTAGAGGGTTGAAGTTAAAAAAGGGTAATTATATATTGCAATAAAAACTCGTTACCTCTTTAAATAAAAGGAAAACTTTGTTATATTATTCCATTTTAACTTCAATAGTAATAGTATAAAGTTTATTTGTTTTCATATTTTCATATAAGCATGGACTATATCTTCATCCTTTTTAATATAAGGATGTATCACGTTTAGTCTCTGAGGATCCTACTTAGACAACAGTCTCAAGTAGGTTTCCTGCTGATTGTCCTTAAACTTATTAAGGTTTACTCGCTTTTGACAAGTACTTAAGCATTAAGGGTTTTCCAGCATACGGTGATATTCTACATAGTAATTACTTACTACTCGAGCACAGTTAAATACCCGCTCCATTTTCTATACCACTAGCAAATAAGAATAATATTAAACTAGGTGGTAATAATCAGAAACTTATGTTATTAAGTCTAGGGAATGCCATATCTGGACCCCCTATTAATAACGGTAACAAGAAATTACCAAACCCTCCAATCATAGCTGGCATACGTTTATCCGTTAATTTTCACTAACGGCTGGACTATATCTTTACCTTTAAATATAACATTTACTAAGGTATTTCGCGTGTAGTCTCTGAGGATCCTACTACTTACAGGAGTTTAATGCTTAAAAAGCCCCCGTAGATTTGGTTTCCTATATTTTTTTTGGTTATTTTATTGTAATAAAATAACCAAAAAAAATAAATGATTGCCCAGTGGGGCCCGCCCTCCGTGCAAGGCACGGAGGGCTCCCCACAGGTTGCAGACCCCTGTGCTTTGCTTTATTTTTTTTTTTATGTAATAAAAAAAAAATAAAGGGGGGCTAAAAGAGAATCTTGCTACGCAAGATTCTCTTTTAACCGCAACTAATCTCTTAAAATGTTACTGTATTATACCGCTTTTAAAAAAAGAAAGTCTGTATTACTAGTTCTAAGAGCTCTAAAGGTATTCCAGCATACAGTGAAAAGAAAGTAAAGCATTTCTACCTTACCCGGCCATGCCTTTTTATAGAATACTAGAATTTTTATGTTAAATGTCCTATTTTTTATAAGTAAATGTTCATTTACCTCTATAATAACCAGACTAAGGAGGGGACCCTGCTTTTTTCACAACTTCGTTGTGAAAATTAGCAGGGACCCTCCTTGGTCAGCAGGGGTCCCCTCCTTAAGGAGGGGGGGGGGCCCCGCAGACTTGTTTTCATTTAAGTAATCTCTAATTACTTGACGATCACCTTTAAGATGTTTGGCTAAACTATTTAACGAATCAAACTCTAAGTTTTTTCTTGCATCGTCCCCCAGCGAAGCTGGGATTAGAGAGTATCGAGTTTATTATTTTCCTAGTAAAGGACAAAAAAAATAACATAAATTTTTATATTTATTCTATAAAGTTAAAAGCAATGTTCACAAGGAAAACATGGTAAATTTTTGGGGGGGGGGCTCAAAGCATTAAGCTTTTATATATAAGAAGTAGTTTCCTGCTGATTGTCTAATCTTTTGAAATGTTACTGTATTATGCCGCTTTTCGTTTATAGCTAAGTTCCGAAAGTCTGCACTACTAGTTTCAAAAGCCCTAAAGATGTTTCAGCATATAGCGAAAAGAAGATAATATGTTTCTATATTACCCGGCCATGCCTTTATTATATAGTATTGAATATTATAATACTATATTTATATGTTAAATGAAATACACCTAATTGTATGTTTATAAGAAAAATCATGTCAGTAACGAAGGAAACCCAAAATCGAAAATAATAAAAGCTTTCTTTAATACTGTTTATTTTATATATGCCTTTATACAGCTTTCCGCTTTTAATATAATTTCTAATCGTCCCGTGATTAATATTAAACGAAAGAGCTGCTTTTCTTATAGACTCATATACAGTTTTTGTATTTTCTTCTATATTCATTATTTCGATTTTGTGACCTTTTGATAAATTATATTTAGTTAAGTTTTTACTTAACTTAGCTTTGGTTTCCTCTGAATGAATAAATTTTTTCATCTTTGCTCAATTTTTTTTTCTTCAGCTACGCTGAAGAAAAAAAAAAGCATCAGCTGAATGTATACTACCTGTCCTCGATTTTCTTACTGCAGCTTTATGATCATCTGAAAGAATACGAGTTAAAACAATATCAAGATGTTCTTTTGACAACTTTCTACCACTCATTTTAGTTAAACTCTCTTAGGTATGTTTATAACCTAGAGGTGATCCAGCTATTTTTTTTATTATATTCTGGCTTTAAAAGATCTATATAGTACTGTTCTCTTTCTAATATTATAAGTCTATTTGGCTCGCAATATTCCAAGATTTCTAGTTTAAAGTTTGAATGACCATACTTAACTAATGCTCTAGAAATACTACTAACAGATTTATTTCTATTTAGATAACTAACACTGTAGTATTGTTTAAGTCTGTAACCTAAATTTACACTACTACCTACATAGCTTTTTCCGTTTACTTGATTAATTCAAACACCTGATCCCCCAGCGAAGCTGGGGGATAAGGTGTAGATAAATACCAGATTTTGTGTTATTGTTTTTAAGAATATCTTTTCTTTCAGATAGTGAATCAGCATATGTAATTAAAGCAATAACGGACAAGACAGTATACACTTCGCCTAATATAGAACTTGAAAAATTTATTAAATCAACAGATAAAAATAATAAATCAGCAACTAAAAAAAAGAAAAAAGGATAACTTTTTCCAATAAAGGAGGAAATCCTTTTAGTTACGTTTAGTATTATCTTTCTGTTATTATAGGGGTCTTCTACTAAGATCTTAACATACTTATATTTAGTGGGCGGAGCCCTTTAAAATCTTTATTACCTTTATTGTGATTATCTTCATCTTCGGTAATCTTAATCGTGCTATATCTACGACAAAGCAAGATTGGAGATAGATTTCATTTTACATTTAACATGTTTGCATTTATTTTGACCATGAAGAAAATCATAAGTATGGCGTGAGCAGTTATAATTGCGTTATATAACTGGTTATCTGCTATATATTGAACACCAGGTCCACTTAACTCTAATCTGATTAAGATAGAGAAAGCTGTACCTAATAATCCAGAGAACACCGCAAATATAAGATATAAAGTTCCAATATCTTTAGCATTTGAAGATAATAATCATCTTTCAGTTCATAAAGATATAGATGATTTTATCTCATTTAAATTCACCTTATCACTAGATTTTTGGTTAAAACTTAAGATAGGTTGGGTATGGGTATCGGTATCGGTCAAAAAATTTTTCTATTACTCTATGCTTTATATTTAGTACAATTTACTAATAGCAATAGGTAGGTATATTATTATATAAAAACTTAAAGGAGACTACACGGGGGGGGGGGGGGGGCCAGCTTCGCTGGCCCCCCCCTGGTGGTCCAAGGGGAGTAGGGCCTGCGTAGCAGGCCTCCCTCCCCTTGGACCAAAACTACCTTTTAAGGTCTAAACAGACTAACTACTTAGACTAAACTAAAAGACATAGATCGTCTACTCTATAAATTGTATTAACAAAACCTGGGATTCCATACTATGCAATCCTCTTATTGCGGATTGCATAAACAGATAATAAGGTAACCTAGTAAGATTCCAATGCAAAGACAATATACTAATATAGATTTATTTTGCCCCCCTTACGAAGTATCCCCCATCCCCACCTTTGTTTTTTCTCATACCTCTTCCAAATATAGTAAAATATGGAGGAGAGAGAAATATGGGGAAAGGGTCGACGAAGTGTACGAGGCTATAAGCCTTCCTGGAGGGTGCGGGGATTAAAAAAAGAGCAGGTCAGCTCTAAAAAAAAATAAAGTAAAAAGAGATATGGAAGAATCGAACCCCGAATTTTCGATCTGCAATCAAAATGTAGAACCATCTACTGCATATCCCTTATGTATCTAGATTATAACCTAACCTAAATACATAAGCCTAATAAGTTTTTTTACGAAATACTCCTAATAAAGGCAGACGATAAACCAAAAGAATTATCACATCCATTAGTCTGATTCGTTCATAGCATCTATTAGGTCTTTAAGTTTCTTATTTAATTTTCTGACTATTGGCAACTTTTCCCGTATCAAACGACTTAATTGATCTATACGATTCAATTCAGAATCATTATCCAAATAATCTTGTAATGGTATAGAATCCATATCAATACCTCTTAAGAACATTCAAACACCCTCATTCTTTTTCAAACAATCTATGTAGTCATTTTCTAATCTATCTTGATATTTGTTAAGTTTTGTCTCAAAATCATATGAATTTTCATACATTTCGCTTAAGTAGTCAGTAGTTTGCATGGACACAAAATCTACAAGATTTTCATCAAGATAACCTATAGCTAAGCAACTAATTACGGTTCCACACATCACTGTAAGATAATCAAGAGTACCTCATGTACATAAATTTTGAAAGAACTCAGTAAATGAATAAACACATACAGATCAACTATGATGTGGAACAGCCATGGTTACAAAGCCTTGGGTAAGATCCATATTTAACCGTGGTGTAGGTTTAAAGACATTTAAAGGTACAGTCATTATAGTTCTATTTACTCGGTTTACCTGTGTTGTGACTAGCTAATTCGGTTAAACTATTTTCTAGTAAACTAACTACTGGCACGATAATAAAGAAATGTGCAAAGTAAAGAACTGTACTAACTTGTCCAAATTCTATATATGGACTTTCAACGTGTTTTGCACCTAATTGCATTAATATTAAGAAATTAGCTATAAATACATAGAAAGCTATTTTACTTAAAGGTCTGAATTGTAAACCTCTACTTCTACTTAAATCAGTAAATGGCATTGCTAATAATGCTAAGATAGCACTTAACATAGCAACAACTCCTAATAATTTGTTAGGTATAGATCTTAATATAGCATAGAAAGGTAAAAGATATCATTCAGGAACTATCGCAGGAGGAGTTTGCATAGGATTAGCCATTATGTAGTTATCACTATCTCCTAAAACGTTAGGCATGAAGAATACAAATACACTTAATATTACTATAAATAAGAATATAGTTATTAAGTCTTTGAAAAGGAAGTAAGGAGCCATAGGTAATCTGTCATAGTTACCTGAAACACCTAAAGGGTTACCTGACCCTGCACTATCGTGAAGTGCAATTAAGTGCATTAAAGCTAAAGCAGCTAATACGAAAGGTAAAACAAAATGTAAAGCAAAGAATCTGTTTAAAGTAGCATTGTTAACAGAACATTTGTGTTGGTAGTCACCATATTTAATTTATGTTAAATACTCTCACTACACTCAATAAATTTCTTTATTGATCGGACTATATCATGATCTCACGCTTATTTAGTAAATTGAAGGTATTTTTATTTTTTCAGAATATCTAGGTATTGTACGTAATTGTTTTATTCATAATAAATATTGCAATCTCTTATTACCCATTAATTTTACAGGAGCTTTGTGTAAAAATTTAATAACCTTTTCTACTGATCTTACACTTCCAACTTTTAATTTAGAACAATTAGTTTTGTCTAAATATATAGCAGTGGTAAATGATAGATATTTACGAATAGCCGAGGTTAAAATATCTCCATCCTTTTGGGCAATATCAAAACTAGCTATTAAAGAATCACCGTCTTTTTTTAATTTATATACACTAAAAGAACCTTCAGCTTCTATAAACCCTACTAATCAAGCAGGAAAATAAGACTTATCCATAATAGATTCTATAGAATTTAAAGGCTCACTACTCCTAGTGTATTCTGGTAAATCTTGAGAATATATAATACCTGAAAGCAAAGCACTTTTAAATCTTAAGTAATCATATTGTTTATTAGAAAACATAGGATATTTATCAAATATAGGTATTATAAAGTTTTTCAAATGGTTTTTATCTCTAATTCTTAGTGTTACCTTTTCTATTTCATTTATTTTTCTGAAACTTACAACACCTATACCTAATAAAGCTTTTATTTTATAAATTAATTGTACGTCTTTAATAGATAATTCAATACCTAGTTCGTATGTTAGATTTTTACCTTTTTTTGTTATAGTAAAATATCCATCACCTTCGAATAATCCAACTAAATAAGCGTATCTGAGATCTTCTGCATGTAGTCTCTGAGAGGCTTCTGAAGTATGAATACTTCTAACCCCTGCTGATTGTCTCCATGTCATTGCAATTTTCACGTAAATAATTGATATAGGTATCAAGAATATATCGTATGCAAATCCTAAATTGGGAGATTTTCCAGCATTAAGCAGAATTTTTAACACTACGTCACCGCAGTGTGGTTCATCTGTATATAAACCACCTCAAAGGAACTCAACTATATCTTGCCCTATTCATGGTATTGCACTCATAAGGTTTGTAATAACAGTAGCCAAATCTTTAATTTGCTTATTCTAGCTTTGTAATAAGCTTTTCATGTTTAAAACCAGCAAACCCTGTGCAGGATACTTATCTTAATAGAGATAATAGTAATTTAATACAGTATAAAGCCTTGTGTATCATTATAAAAGAAAATATAATAAAAAAAGATTCCGACTGTACATTAAGCATCATTTCAGACACCCACCCGTGGACCAGTCTGTAGCGATAGTTTACTCTACCGACGGTCTTAATGCTAAACAAACATCTTTGACCGTTTTCACAGGTATTGCTGCATAATCTTGAAAAAGAGAGTTTTAAGTAAATATTACCTCATTAAATTATGCAACTATATATAACTAATAAATTTAAAAATAAAAGGGACTTACAAAAGTTTCTGTTCTTCCTCTTACGCTTCTCCCCCCCCAGCTATGCTGGGGGAAAAGATGAGATGAAGAGGGCAAACCATCATCCTAATTCCCCAACCATAAAAGAACTTTGAGTTTGAGATTGCATTGTTGAAGTATGAAGCAACAAATTCTTGAAAAGTATCTTGATAAATGATGAGAAGACTTTAGATTTGATCAAGGATATTCCCAGAAAGAGAAAAGATCAAACTTAAATAGACTTTACTGTGACAAGATTCACCCTTCATCTTGGATAATTATTCACAATGAATCAAGATAATCTCTGTTTTGCAGAGCTGACATTTTCTTATCATCTACCTGTGGCAAGATTAGTTTAGTATTAGAATTTACCCATTATGAGACTTAAATCTTTCTTGGCATCAACCCAGGTATAAAATGGTGACACGCCATCTTTCTCTTATCCACTAATACCCTATTCCCTTAGGAGATAAGAGGGAATAAGAGGAGATAAAAGGGAATAAGAGGAGATAAAAGGAGATAAGAGGGGATAAGAGGAGATAAGAAGAGATAAGAGGAGATAGGAGATAAGAGGAAATAGTAGGATTAGAAGCAAGCCTTGAGTCACAAGGCATAAATCCCTCAATCTTCCATGTAAACACAATCATATATCTTGCATTATCTTTTGTTCCATTTTGGGCATGAGATCTACCTTGCTTATCCTTTTTTTTTGCATGTCCTTTGGCCCAGCTTCGCAGGGCCAAGATACCCGAAAACGGGGAAAAAAAGATCATTGTGGAGCATCCCATAAAAATCTTTTTTGCCACAATCACACAATATTGCTTAGAAATAAAGCGCTGACGCGGCCCGGTGGGCTGGATCCTGTCTCCGATGGGGACCGGATCTTCAAACGACCGTGATAATTATCACAACTAGAATTAATGGCTGACGATTGATCGATGCCCTAGGAGAAAACAGGTTGTCTTATCTATGATCTGCAAGGTGTCTGGCAATATTTCTTCCTTCAGTAATCCATTCCTCTTGGCATTTTCCCACCTGTGGGTAAAACCGAGATAAATCCGTCTTGGCTCTTTTTGCCACCATCCATCCTGTAATGCAACCAATACAAAGTGAGATAACTGCATCAACCCCACCCGCAGGCAATATATTGAGATAAGCCACCGCCACACTAGGCAGTCTTGGCCTACCAATACGAAGTCATATCTTCTTTGGAGAAAATACCACAATCTTTAAGCCAATCATATCTGTTATCTTCTTATCTCTCCTATCTTTTCTGGGCTTTTTTTCATGTATAACATAGCCCCGCCAAGAAAAAATTGCATAGCCGTCCACCTTATCATCAACCATCCTTGAGTCATAGATATATTTCAGTCTGAGGAGTGAAACCTGTCACTTGCTTTTTTTTGCATCTCCTTTGGCCCAGCTTCGCAGGGTCAAGAGACCAGCAAAGCTGGGCAAAAAAAGATTGAGAACATCGATACCTCGGCTCTTAATTAGAAATCAAATGGAAATTTTCATGTGATCTTTGCAAAAAAAAAAGTATATAAGGATGAGCAATCTCTTCCTATTCCCTCTCCTTTTCTTCACCAACACTCACACAATCACAACTTCTTCCAATATCCACCTGACACCTTCACAATGGCTGCTACTGTCTTGACAACACGCCCCATCCTTAAGGGTAACCTACCTCTACCTATTCTTTCCAATCGCCTTATCATTCGATCACTCTCTCTCTCAGATCTTGAGGCATACCACATCCTCCTGAGTCAACCTGAAGCTATGGAGGGGAATAATATGTCCCCAGATATTAGCTATACAGAGATCATGCTTGAAGATGAGCTACCACCATATGACTCTCAGATATATTTAGGTATCTTCCTGAAGAAGTCTGACAACAGTGATGGTGACCTCATTGGTGATGGTGGTATCTACCATCTACAGACCCAAGGTGAATGGCCTGAATTGTCTTACCGCTTCAAGAAGGAGTACTGGAACAATGGATATGCCACTGAGTTTGTGATCGCCTTTATGCGATTTTGGTGGAGTCTACCTCGTGAACCTACAACCCTCCAAGTACACCCAAGCTCAGTTGGTTTCCAGAATACACATCAGGCAACAGAGAGGGTGTATGCTAGTGTCAAGCTGGAAAATAAGGCCAGTCAAAGAGTGCTGGAAAAAGCTGGGTTTAAGTTGTTTGAAGGTATGGGTAGTGATTGGCTAACCCATTGGAGAAACATCTTTTCAGAGGAATGAGATCTTAGTCTCTATGGGAGGGAACTGGCAGATTATTTTAGCTTTAATTGCAAGGATATTAGGTACAGTTATGGAGGTACAATATGGAGGATCAGATTGAACTTATTTCTTTATCAGTTAAGCTCCATTCTTTTAGCTTTAGTTGCAAAGACATTAGCAACAACAAATATAGTCTTATTTAAATCAACATTAACTTTTTAATTTTTAGTTATACATTTGAGGCAAACAATTTCAAATCTTTAATTTGCTAATTCTAGCTTTATAATAAGCTTTTTATGTTTAAAACCAGCAAACCATGTGCAAAATACTCATCATACAAAGAGATGAAAATAAATTAATACTGTATAAAGCCTTGTGTTACGTTACCAAAATATATAACGTAAAAAGATTCCGACTGTACATTAAGCAGCATTTCAGCCACCCACCGATGGACCAGTCTGTAGCGATAGTTTACTCTACCGACGGTCTTAATGCTAAACAAACATCTTTGACCGTTTTCATCAGTATTGCTATAAGGTTAATAGTATAAATTCTTAGTAAAAATTACTTTATACATCACCATATAACTATATATTATTTTTTTTTTAAATTAATTTATATTTCATACCAGACACTATGTATGGAGACACTATGTTTCTAAGTTCACTCATAGATTCCTTACCAACATAGATAATATATTTATCTTTGCTTCCTGCTAACTGCACTGAAGCTTTAATATTAAAATTTGCACTCAAAACATTTACAAGCATAAAACACTCATCATATGAAAAAGAATGACCAGAAAATATTAGTCCTTTCCCTACTTTAATTCCACCATCCATTATTCAAATGGCTAAAGCTAAAGGAGTTAAATATTCACCAATACTATTTGGTAGACGTTTTTTATTATTTTGATACCAAATATCGTAAATTCAATCCAAGCTAGTATAAGCTCAAGTTGAAAACCTAACTACTTTCCGCAATTTACCTTTGGTACCTAATCTTCTAGTCACAACGGGTGTTTTTGGATTACAATAACCCCATTCAGACAAAAGCTTATGCAAAGATAAAATATATTCCACGTGAGAATCTTCTTGAAAAAAGGTAATACTTGTACCCAGACCATTTAAATTTTTTACGATATGAGCATTTCCTAATATAGATCCAAATATAATAGATAAAACATCTTTATTATGTGGACCTATTCTACATATACCTTTTAGCCTGCTTACTTTAGGACTTATGTTAAAATAAACCGTCCCGGACGCCCCCCATATGGGGGGCTGGGGCTGGGGCTGAGGCTGAGGCTGGGACTGCCCATCTTTTTTTTTGCAGCATTTTTTTATCTTTTTTTTTTTTAAAAAAAAAGTGCAAGGCACGAAAAAAATTTGCAAAAAAAAAAGACAAAGGCTTATTAATACAAAGATAAAGAAAATAAAATAAAAATAATACATTTGGGGCATGTTGAATATACCCCATAGCGACATTTGCCCATATGGTAAAACATACTGATTTACTTAATATAAATAAAAATGCATTTTATAATAAGCTAGAATAACTTTTAATTCGTGTATTCTATTAGTTATAGAATATAACTAAAAATTCCGACTGTGCATTAAGCATCATTTCAGACACCCATTAGTGACCCAGTCTGTCGCGATTATATGGATAACCGACGATCTCTAACCTTTAATATCGTATATCTCTACTGATTAGCCTTTAAGTAAAGCAAGATTAAAAATTCTTTGATCGTTTTCACTAACATTGCCAAAGAAGCCATAAAAAAAACGTAGTTTCTAATTGGTCTTCTTCAATACCCCTGTCGGGCTATTCCACTTTATTTTTTATTTCTCTCCACAGATTGCATAAAAATTTTTACTTGTGGGACTATAATTTAAACTCAAAATTAAACATACAACAACTTATGTTTAAACATACTTAACAATTCAACGTCTTCTCAATATCTGTTTTGGACTTTGTAAAGCCCGAATGATGGTTTTCTGACCACAACCTAAAGATTTAGCAGCATCTACTATGCTAGGAAATTCACCATATACTGTGTAATCCATATTATATACGAGTATAGCTTTAGACTTTTTCTTCTGATTTTTAAAGGATTCTTCAGAATAAATAGGTTTTGTTCGATTTAAAGCCGCTTCCTTCATCAATTCAATAGTATTAGGGGATAAGCTTTTACCTCTATTCAAACTACCAATAGTTGCTCTAAGCTCTTCACTGTAACTGTCCTTCATTTTTAGTCTGGTTATCTCACTATGTTTATAACCAAAACTTGAACCAGCTTCAGTCAAGATGTTATAGTTGGGTAATAAGGATTTTAAGTAAAAGTCTTCCAAGTCTAATAATTGCTTATTGTTCTCCTTGTTTACTTGTTCAGGGAACAATTCTAAAACTATAAATGCAAATGAAGATATACCGTATTTTTTTACTGCATTCTTCACCACTTTACTACCATGAAAGTTAAATAAGTGATTAGAGAATCTAGCATGAAATCTCCCTGTAGCAGCCGATCCTATATAATAATCCATAGTAACCTTATTTAAAATTAAATAAATTCCACTAAGGTTACGAGTTTCATTTAAAACTCTAGTTTTAACAGTATTATCTGATAGGTTTTCATATATAAAGACAGGATTCAGGTTTTTTTCTGCTATAAATTTATTCAATTCTACACTATCTTGCTTACGCGGTAATGATACTTGAAAAGTTATTTTACTTGAAGTAGAAAAAGTTCTTTTACCTATTGCATTTAATGGTTTTACCTTTGCAAAAGTATGAGGATATTTGTTGTTGTCGTTGTTGTTATTCTTGAGTATAAACCATTTTGGGCTATGTAACAAACCCAAGAAAGCTGTAACGATCATTAATATGAATATAACTACACCTAAAGTTCAAACTAATGTTCTAGGAGCTCTATATGATCCATAGTATAAACCTCTTCCTATGTGTAGGTAAACCAAGAAGAAGAAAGCTGAAGCTGTGTTAGCATGTAAGTAACGTATTAATCAACCGTTGTTTACATCACGCATGATCAACGGGCCATAATTATCTACTATGTTCTAAACCTTAGACGCACTATCTATAGGTTTAGATGAAAAAATATATTTATTTTTATACAATCTATCTGTATCTATGTAACGATTACATGTATTACTACTAGGCTTTAACCCTAACCATTTATGTGCTGCACTATAAGAAGCAAAAGGAGAACCTTTAACCATATTATTATCTTCATAAATATAAACAACAATTGGGTTTAAAGATCTATTTGCTATGCTTAATTTACGCACATTATCTATATGGGGTATATTAGCTTTGACATCAAATGGAGGATCTTTGGCTAATATAGCTTGAGATCTCTCAAAAATATCTCTAATAATTTCATCTGTGTTTCTAGTAGATGTAGATGTACTGTATCTTTTGTTAATAGTGTCTGAAATGTCCAAAAATAAATTTTTACCTTCAGGTAAAAAATAATAGCCGTGTATTTTTAGTAACAAAGCTATTCTTCATAATTTAAAATCTTAAAGTAAAAAAAATTTAAAAATATATCTACCTTTATATGGTTTTTTTTGCTCACGTGTGATAAAATTATTAATGATAGATACACCAATACCTAAGTCTTTCGCTGCTCCACGCATCGAGGGGTAAACAGTAACCTTATCATTGGTTAAGTCTGTTACCTCTATACTAACCATACTAGGGTCAGCTAAAGATAAACTTAACTTATGTTGTTCCGTTTTCAATATACCTTGTGTGTTTACTCTCATCTTTTCTATCGATTCTTTGCTATGACTTAAACCTAGAAAAGGTGAAGAAGGGTATTGTGAAATATTATATTCCGGTTTAAATATATCAATGTAGAACTTCTCTCTTTCTAGACATTTAGCTGGGTCACAGTATTCTAAAATCTCCAGACTAAAATTGGAATAACCATTTTTTAATAATCCTCGGCATATATGCATACCCGAGTTTCTTTCAAGGTAATTTACATTAAAATATTGAGAAAATCTTATTTTTAAATGGATGGAACTTCCAATATAAGCTTTACCATTTATTAAGTTATTTCAACGGTATACACCCGACTTGTCAAGATTATCGGCTAGGATTTCAAGTTTTTGTGTATCTGCATTAGAATATACTCGTATTGCACATATTGAGTACAAAGTTATATTTGGATCTAAATTCGTATCACCTAAAAATAATATATTAATTCCCATACTAGTTATGGCCTTTGACATTGGTCAATTATCTATACTTTTTAAAAGGTATATAATACGATTAATATCAAAAAAAGGCAGTGTATACATATTAGATGACTCTAAATAAGGTAAAACACAGTAATATAGACTATCTACACTATTAACCACTAAAGATACTACACCTGTTTTTGCATTAATCGTACTTACTACATTCATAGGTAGTATTTTACTATTTGGTAAAACACTAGGTAATTCTATTAAGAAGGTTGTTATGGCATTTAAACTTTCTTGACTAGTATTTTTTTGAGCTACTTGAAAATACAAAGTAGATCCTGTTTTAATACCAAAAGTACCTTCACCTTCTAAAAATCCTATGAATCAGTTGGGGTTTATTATAATTTGAGATTTGCTAGTTTGATATGTAAAGGTTTCTCTATTAGAGTTCATACCTTTTTTAAGAGATATAATTCTTTCCATTTCAGCGTCGGATAGATTTTTATTTATGTAATCTTTAATAAGGACAGCCTCATTAAAGTCTTCAAAATCTAATTTCTTACTTGTATGTAAAGGGTAACTTTTAAAGAGAGGACATATTACATTTCTTATATCATCATATTTTTCTACAATAAAAGAACAACGATCTCGATTAATTTCTACTGTAACTCTACCTACATTTAACTTAGATTTGATGATATTAAGAGCCTCAATATCATCAATATGTAAAGAGATTTTGAATCTAAATTTTACAAAACTACGATCTATAGTAATAAGGAAATTACCTTCTGCATCAGTAAACCCTGAAAATAAAAAGAAGAAATCATCTTTTTCCCCTGAGAAGTTGGGGTATGAGACATTTGCTGATCTGGAGCCATCTATATAGGATGCTTCAGACTTTTTATTGGAAAAAGATAAGTTGCTGCAAAGCGATCCCATTTTATTTTTACTACCTGATACACAAGTAGACAATAATAAACTTATACCTATTAAAAGGTATAGATAATTGACCAATTACCCGTGATTTTACAATCACGGTTGGACTATATCATCATACCTAGTTTATATCTAGAATGCCAAGCATGTAGTCTCTGAAGATCCCGTTAAGGCATAGGTAAAGACGGAGCTAAACTCTTATGCCAGCTGGTTTCCTGCTGATTGTCCGATATATTATCCAAGATACTGTCGTACCCTTATATTTCTCGGATTTTCCAGCATATAGCTCGGTTTAAAGAACACACCATGCGGATTTTTAGATATGCTCTACGGAGTTAAAGGCTTCTGCTACACTAGGGTTATAGTGCATTGCAAGAGTTACACCTGTAACTATTTGTATAATTAAGCAAAAAGCTAATAAAGAACCAAAGTTTCATAAGTAACTTATGTTACTTGGTTGTGAAGAATCAATTACATAGGAATTAACCAATTTTAATATAGGATGACTTTTAAAAATTCTCATTTTTGTTTATTTAAATATTTTTTTTTTTTTTCTAGAAGTCTATAGGAATAGAGATAATTTGTAAAACATTATATTTTTATTTCTTTTGTTTAATCACTTAATGATTTGATTAAACAAGGAATAAGCAAAACATTCGAAAAATTGTTTTTTTTATACTCTAGTAGTTTATGTCAAACTATTTATTTTTTTTTCAGTAAAGAACTATAGTTCTTTACCTAGGTAATGGTAATAGTAAATATTACCACTACTAATGTGTATTTATATGTATAACTATAAAGAGAGAATTTATAGTAATAATAAATGCAAGTATGCCTATTACTAAAATATCCCCGTAACAGGTATTAATAGCATTATAAAAAAGATAATAAAAAGATATCATAGTCATATTAGAAAACTTTTTTTTTAGTTTTATATAAAACACCTAAATAACTAGCTTAGCTAGTTAAAATTTTAAGAAGTTAATTATAATAAAACCCCTTAGAAGATAACCTTAAACACTATTGTTTCCTTTTTTTATTAGGAGATTTATCCACATCAAAGGTAAACAAATAACTTCTTTTATTTTAAGCTTAAGATTAAACTAGGGACTCTGCTTGAGATTCAGCTTGAGAATATAAATTAGAGATAAACCCTAAAAAAACGTATTTTTTTATGACTGCTTGTACAGTAATCCTTATTCCCCCTGTAAGGAAAAGGGGGGGGGGGAATAAGGTTTTTTAGTACTTTTTTTTTTGACTGCGCTAAAATATTGGCGCAGTCAGAGAAAAAAAAATAAATCTTTAAAATTTAACGGTAGATCTGTTAAATTATATTATGATGAAAAACTACCTACATCTAAATGTCATATTTCCTAATCTTTTTATAGCATAGCGTGTAAAACATCCTTTTCCTTTAAATACGCTGATAAAAAGAGGATAATAAATAAATATTATTAGTTAAATTATAATTGCTTGTAACTAAATATAACCCAATCAGGGTAAAAAAAAAGAATAGAGATTATTATAATATTTCATACTAAATAATAAGATAAAATAAAGTATAACCATCTTTTTTTTTTGCATATAACGCTTTATTTTATCTTAAAATAACACATAAATAACCAAAATAATTGCAGCTAATACAACCCTTATAAGAATAATATCAACAGGATGATAACCTAATTGACAAGCAAGTGATATAAAGATAAGTGAAACAAATCTTAAACATATACCTAATGAAGAATCTTTCATAGTAAGACTCTTTAATCTATTTAACAAAGCTTTGACTAATATAACAAAATATATACCTAGGCTAAGATGTAAATAAATAAAAAATCTTATACTATAATAAATTAATATAGAGCAAGACCTGAAAAAAAATATAATTTTTATTAAAAGTCTAAGGGGGGCCTGCGTAGCAGGCCCTACTCCCCTTGGACCACCCGGGGCGGCCAGCTTCGCTGGCCCCCCCCCCTTACGAAGTATGTAGTCTGACTTGTATTACTAAGCAAAGACTTAATAAAGAACCGAAGTTTCATAAATAACTTATCTTACTTGGTTGTGTAGAAGCGGTTACATATAAATTAACCCTTTTGAATAAAGATTATTTTTTTTTTATTTCTCAATTTTGCGTATTTAAATATTTTTTTATAAGTCTATAGGAATAACGATAATTTGTAAAACTTTATTTTATATTTCTTTTGTTTAATTACTTAATGGTTTAATTAAACATATGTTTTTAACTCTTTTTACTACGAAGCTGTACCAACTACGCACATAAAAAAAAAACAAAACAAGAAAAAAAAAGT